>Ga0209188_1000174_pt1 | contig 71924 bp, 64 predicted proteins | sample C_130625_EF_Meta_FD_187307 | JGI IMG/M metagenome (GOLD analysis project Ga0209188, IMG submission 187307) | Freshwater microbial communities from Lake Croche, Canada to study carbon cycling - C_130625_EF_MetaG (SPAdes) (version 2) | ecosystem: Environmental > Aquatic > Freshwater > Lake...
GCATTGGGAAACTAGGGCGCATATCTTTTTAAAAGCAGCTGATTTATTGGCAACAAAATACAGGTATGAAATGAATGCAGCTACCATGCTTTGTCAAAGTAAAAATGCATTTCAAGCTGAAATTGATGCAGCTTGTGAACTAATTGATTTTTTACGATTCAATGTTCATTTTTTAAATGAAATTTATAAACAACAACCAATTTCTGCACCGGGTATCCACAATCGTATGGAGTGGCGTGGATTGGAAGGATTTGTCTTAGCCATTACCCCCTTTAATTTTACAGCAATTGGGGGTAATTTACCCACATCCGCAGCCATGTGTGGCAATGTAGTTGTTTGGAAGCCAGCAAATACACAAATTTATTCTGCTCAATTATTTATGCGCATTTTAAAAGAAGCAGGGTTACCTGATGGTGTAATCAATATGGTTTATGTAGATGGACCCACTTTAGGAGATATTTGTTTTAAACATCCTGAATTCGCAGGCATTCATTTTACAGGTTCTACCAATGTATTTAACCACATTTGGAAACAAATTGGAGACAACATTTCAAATTATAAATCCTATCCAAGAATTGTTGGTGAAACTGGCGGTAAAGATTTTGTAATGGTACATCCATCAGCAGATGTTGATGTGGTTGTGACTGCTTTAGCGAGAGGAGCTTTTGAATTTCAAGGACAAAAATGTTCCGCTGCTTCTCGTGCTTACTTACCAAGTAACTTAGCAAACCTGATTAAAATCAAATTGATTAATACAATAGAGTCAATGAAAATGGGATCTGTTGAAGATTTTTCCAACTTTGTAAATGCGGTAATTGATGAAAAGTCATTCGATAATATTGTACGATTTATAAACAAAGCAAAAGTAGACAAGAAATCAAAAATACTTATTGGGGGAAATTATAGCAAAAAAGTAGGTTATTTTATCGAGCCTACGGTCATTGAAACCACCGATCCTCAATACCTTACCATGTGTGAAGAAATTTTTGGACCTGTTTTGACAATCTATACCTATCCAGCTGATAAATTTGAAAAGACATTGACACTCTTAAATTCAACCTCAAAATATGCATTAACAGGTTCTATCATTTCTCAAGATAGAGCTTCAATTGAATTGGCAACTGAAAAACTACGACATGCTGCCGGTAATTTTTACATCAATGACAAACCTACAGGTGCAGTGGTTGGACAACAACCATTTGGTGGTGCAAGGGGTTCGGGTACCAATGATAAAGCGGGTAGTGCCTTAAATTTGTATCGTTGGCTGAGTGCAAGAACCATCAAAGAGACATTTAATCCTCCCGTTGATTATAAATACCCATTTTTAAACGAAGCATAAGCTTGTTTTTTCATTATTTTAATGTGAAAACTGTATATTTGCTCCTCAAAATTAAAGGACTGTGGCTCAAAATTTTTCAAAAGAAACTTATTTGTATTGGTACGAATTGATGCAGTTAATACGTCAATTCGAATCTAAATCGGAAGAAATGTATAAAATGGCCGGAAAAATCAGGGGATTTTTCCATGTTTATAACGGCCAAGAAGCCATCGCAGCTGGTTGTATGACTGCCACCAATCATGAGGATCCGTTCATAACAGGCTACCGTGACCATGGTCTTGCATTAGCAAAAGGCATGAGCCCAAATGCTGCAATGGCTGAATTGTATGGTAAAGCAACTGGTTGCTCTAAAGGAAAAGGAGGAAGTATGCACTTTTTTGACAAAGCCAACTATTTTTTTGGTGGTCATGGAATAGTGGGTGCTCAAATAGGAACCGGTGCTGGCTTAGCATTTGCAGAACAATACAGAAACTCAAAAAATGTAGTGCTTTGTTTTTTTGGAGATGGTGCAGCTCGTCAAGGTATGTTACATGAAGTTTTTAATTTAGCTATGTTGTGGAAATTACCTGTTGTCTTTATATGTGAAAACAATAATTATGCAATGGGTACATCAATTGAAAGAACAAGTAATGTAGTGGACATATACAAGCTTGCAGATGCCTATGAAATGCCATCAGATAAAATTGATGGAATGACTGCTGAAGCAGTTCACGAAGGAGTTGCAAGAGCTGTTAAACGTGCTCGTGAAGGAGATGGACCTACCCTTTTAGAAATGAAAACTTATCGCTACAGAGGTCACTCTGTTTCTGATCCACAAAAATACAGGTCAAAAGAGGAAGTAGAAGAATATAAAAACCAAGATCCAATCACCAAAGTGATGAACACCATTTTAAGCAATAAATTTGCAACAAAAAACGAACTTGCAGCCATAGACGAAAAAATAAAATCTATAGTAGAAGCTTCCGTGAAATTTGCAGAGGAAAGCCCTTGGCCAGATGATAGTGAAGTATTGAAAGATGTTTATATTGATTCTTCCTACCCTTTCATTACTGATTAATTTTAGAGAACTTTACAAAATTTATTATGAGCGAAATACAACAACCAGAAAATCACCCTTTTTTAACGTTTGTCAATAAAAACCAAAAAGTGCTAATCTATTTATTAGTTAGCATTATACTTGTTATCGGTAGTTATTTTGGGTACATGGAATTGTATAAAAATCCACGTGAAGCAAAAGCTGCTGATGCAATGTATACTGCAGAAAAATACTTTGCTCAAGATTCTGCAAACCTTGTATTAAATGGAGACGGTATCAACAAAGGTGTCTTGTATATCATAAAAGAATTTAGTGGTACAAATGCTGCAAATTTAGCGAACTATTATGCAGGGATTAGTTACTTCAAACTTGGTGATTTCAAGAAGTCAATTACTTATTTGAAAGATTTTTCCACAAGTGCCAAACAAGTACAAGCAATTGCCTATGGTACAATGGGAGATGCCTATGCCGAATTAAAAAATAATGAAGAAGCCATTAATACTTATAAGAAGGCAGGCACTCATTTTCCAGAAGATGAGGGAATTTCTGCAGAATATTTATTTAGAGCTGCTTTATTAGCGGAGACAATCGGAAAAACAGAAGAGGCATTAACACTTTACAAAGAAATCAAAACAAAATACCCTAAAACAGAGAAAGGATTTACAATTGACAAGTATATTTATAGATTACAAGTTCAACCTTAATATAATTTTTTTATAATTTAATAAAAATGAGTCTCCAAACTGAGACTCATTTTAGTATAAACTTGTTAAATTTGATAATGACTGTTCAATTATTTGTTCCTTGTTTTATTGATCAATTATACCCTCAAGTAGCTTTTAATACCATTAAAGTTTTAGAAAAAGCTGGTTATACTGTAAAATATAATACCCAACAAACATGTTGTGGGCAACCCGCTTTTAATGCAGGTTATTGGAACGAGTCAAAAGATGTTTGTACAAAATTTATTCGAGACTTTGAAGGTGTTGATTATATCGTTAGTCCAAGTGCAAGTTGCGTTGGATTTGTTAGAAATAATTATGGTCAATTATTTGAAAACAATGCTTTTCAAAGTCCTGCAAAAAAAGTAAGTAATCAAATTTTTGAATTGTCTGAATTTCTAACTAGCATCATGGACATTCGTGATTTAGGAGCAACATTTGATGCAAAAATTACTTACCATGATAGTTGTGCAGGATTAAGGGAATGTAAAATTAAGGAAGCACCTAGAACTTTATTAAATCATGTTAAAGGCTTAGCATTGGTAGAAATGAACTATACTGACATTTGTTGTGGATTTGGAGGAAGCTTTGCCGTAAAATTTGATTCAATAAGTGTTGCTATGGCAGATCAAAAAATTGAAAATGCGTTGGATACAACTGCAGACTATATAGTAAGTACGGATATGAGTTGCTTAATGCATTTAGAGGGTAGAATCAACTTTATGGGAAATAGAATAAAAATTATTCATTTAGCTGATGTTTTAGCAAGTGGCTACTAAATTTAAATACTTCAAATACTTGTTATGGCCTATTGGTTAATAAAATCCGAACCCTTTAAATATTCATGGGATCAATTTGTTAAAGACAAAAAAACCTTTTGGGATGGTGTAAGAAACTATGGTGCCCGAAACAATTTACGTGCAATGAAAAAAGGTGACCTTGCCTTTTGGTACCATAGTAATGAAGGGTTGGAAATTGTAGGCATTGCAAAAGTGGTAAAAGAAAGTTATCAAGACCCTACAACTGAGGAAACTGCTTGGGTTGCAGTTGATTTTGCCCCACACAAGAAATTAAAAAAACCTGTGTCCCTCAGTGATGTTAAAGCAAATACAAACCTCGCATCCATGGCTTTAGTGAGATTTGGAAGACTATCTGTTCAACCCGTTACGGAAGCTGAATGGAATGAAGTGCTTAAAATGAGTGAATAAGCAGGTGCGTAAAAAATTATTTAAAAAAGATATAGCCAATAATGATGGCGATAATTACACCCATCAAATCGGCCAATAAACCTGCCCAAATAGCATACCTTACTTTTTTAATTCCAACACTTCCAAAATACAAAGCAATAATATAAAAAGTAGTATCAGCTGAACCTTGAAAAATAGAAGCTATATTGCCTAAAAAAGAATCTACTCCATAGGTTTTATAAACATCTAACATGAGCGCTCTTGATCCACTTCCGCTGAGTGGTCTCATAATGGCAACTGGTAAGGCACCCACGAAATCAGTATTAAATCCCATCAAATGTATTAAATAGGTAATACCGTATACTAAATAATCCATTGCCCCACAATCTCTAAATACACGAATTCCAACCAGCATGGCTACTAGGTATGGAATAATTTTTACGATTACCTCAAATCCATTTTTTGCACCCTCAATAAAGCAATCAAATACCGGAACTTTTTTATAGGCCCCTCCAACTAAAATGCTTACAATTAAAGCAAATAATATACTTGAACCTGCAATTTTTGAAAAAATTTCTTTGTTGGCTGTGCTTAATGCGTTTATTCCAATTAGAACAAAACACATAAATGCAAATAACATCAACAGCCATCCAATTAATATTTTATCCCATTTAATTTTTTGATAAAATCCTACCATGATAATGGAAGTTAATGTAGTACCAATAGTTGCTAAAACACAAGGAATAAAAATACTTGCTGCATTTGTAGATCCGGCAGCCAACCGATAAGATATAATACTCAATGGAATAATTGTTAAACCACTCGTATGTAAAACTAAAAACATGATTTGAGCATTGGTCGCTTTTTCTTTTGTTGCATTTAAGTTTTGTAAACTCTCCATTGCTTTTAACGCAAAAGGTGTGGCTGCATTATCTAAACCTAACATATTTGCACTAAAATTCATGACCATATGCCCCATTGCAGGATGATTAGCAGGCACTTCGGGGAAAAGTCTGCTTAAAAATGGATTCATCCATCTAGCAATTTTTTGAATAGCACCTGCTTTTTCAGCAACGTTCATTAATCCAAGAAAAAAAACCATTGTACCCGCCAATGGGAATGCAACATCCATTACGGATGATTTTGCAGCGTCAAATATGCCATCAGCTAATAACTTAAAGACCATTGTATCTCCTAAAAAAAATGATTTTACAAGGGCAATTATAAAAGCAATTATAAAAAAAGCCATCCAGATAATATTCAAAGCCATAGTTCAATTGATTATACTACTAATATAGCCCATTTTGCAATTAGAATTGTATTTTTGCATTACTTAAAAACAAACATGTATGGCATTACAAGCAGGAATTGTGGGACTTCCCAATGTTGGTAAATCAACTTTATTTAATGCAGTAAGTAATAGTGCAAAAGCACAAGCTAGTAATTATCGTTTTTGTACCATCGAACCAAATGTAGGTTTAGTAGATGTGCCAGATGATAGATTACAACAATTAGCAGCATTAATTATCCCACAAAAAATTGTGCCAACTCAATTAGAAATTGTAGACATTGCAGGTTTAGTAAAAGGTGCAAGTAAAGGTGAAGGATTGGGTAATAAGTTTTTAGCAAATATTAGGGAAGTAAGTGCTATTATACATGTAATAAGGTGCTTTGAAGATGAAAACGTGTTAAGAGACGAAGGCGCTATCAATCCTATTGGAGACAAAGAAATTATTGAAACAGAGTTGCAATTAAAAGATTTAGAAAGTGTAGAGAAAAAAATGCAACGAGCTGAAAAAATGGCTAAAACAGATCCAAAAGCTAAAGTTGAATTAGAAGTATTACTTAAATGTAAAACACATTTGGAACAAGGAAAAAGTATTCGTTCCCTTGGTTTATCAAAGGAAGAATCTTTAGCAATTGCTGACATATTTTTATTAACAGAGAAACCAGTTATGTATGTTGCTAATGTAGATGAAAAATCTATGCATAGTGGTAATGTATATTCTGAAAAATTATTGGAAATGGCCAAAGAGGATGGTGCTCAAGTTATTGTAATGTGTAATAATATTGAAGCACAAATTTCTGAACTTGATAACTTAGATGACAAAGCCTTATTCATGGAAGAATACCAAATGAAAGAACCTGCTTTAAATAGATTAATTCAATCCGCTTATAAATTATTAAACTTAGAAACATATTTCACAGCTGGTGTCCAAGAAGTGCGCGCTTGGACAATTGGTAAAGGATGGAAGGCACCACAAGCTGCAAGTGTTATTCATACAGATTTTGAAAAAGGATTTATTAAAGCAGAAGTAATTGCTTTTGATGACTTTATAAAATATAAAAGTGAAGCAGCTTGTCGTGACAATGGAAAATTAAGAATTGAGGGAAAGGAATATATTGTAAAAGATGGCGATGTAATGCATTTTAGATTTAATGTTTAAAATAAAATTTTTAACTTATACTAAGTATATGAATTTAAAGTATATCAACATAATACTTCTATCTTGTGTATTGATAAGTGGATGTAATAATTCAAATAACCAAGAAGAATCAACCAATGCAATTAATATTCCACCACCAGTCAATTTAGGATATGACATTATCAAAATTCATCCACATGATACAACAGCCTATACAGAAGGTCTTGAATGGAATGATAATTTATTAATTGAAAGTACTGGAAATTACAAAGAAAGTAAGTTAAAATTATTGGATAGTAATATGAATGATATCATGAAACCAATAAAATTAAGTGATGCATATTTTGGGGAAGGTACTACCCTGTTTAAGGATAAAATTTACCAATTAACTTGGAAAGAACATAAAGTATTCATTTACGATGTTAAAACATTAAAGAAAGTAAATGAATTATATTGGCCATACGAGGGATGGGGTATGACGCATGATGACACATCCATCATTGTTAATACGGGCGGAAGTAATATATATTATGTGGATCCGCAAAATTTTTCTGTAAAGAAAACTTTAGGTGTCTTTAACAACTATGGGTACGTTTCAAATATCAATGAATTAGAATATGTAGAGGGTAAATTATATGCAAATGTATATATGACAGATAATATTATTCAAATTGACCCTCTTTCTGGAAGGGTAATGGGTAATCTTGATTTATCCAATATATTAATAAAGGTTGGTATTAATAAGGATCCAAAATCAAAAGACGCAGGCAATGTATTAAATGGAATTGCCTACCATAAATTAAAAAATACTTTTTACATCACTGGTAAAAATTGGCCCGTAATGATTGAATTAAAAATAAGAAATTAAATCAATTTAAATAGTCCGATGTTTAATGAGATAAATGACAGAACTCGCTTTTTGGGGATTTATTAAGGCAATCAAATTTGAGATGACACCTATTATCAAGGCCCTAATTGATCCAAAATATCCTGATTTTTTATATTGTTCACTTAATAAGCTAACATAAAAACTATCGAACCACATTGGTTTTGTCTCAATCACTTCAAATTCATGTCTCTTACATATTTGTTGAATTGATTTAGGACTAAAATGAAATAAATGCCTTGGGACGTCATAGGCTGCCCAAAAAGATTTGTAATATTGAGCATCAAAACTTGTATAATTGGGAACTGCAATAATTAAACGTCCATTTTTTTTCAATAATTTTTTGAAAGTATCAAAATAACTATTTAAGTCAGTAACATGCTCTAACACATGCCATAAAGTAATTAGATCAAAGCTATTATCTGGTAAACTATCTAAGTGCTCAATTGGAAATAACTTTATTTGGTAATTCTCCAATGAAATATTCCTGCTATTTTCATCAGGTTCTAATCCTGTAACCTCCCATCCTATATTTTTCATTGCATTAGAAAATGCACCCGTTCCACCCCCAATCTCTAAAATTGTTCCTTTATTATTTGGAAAGAGGGATTGAATCCAATTCGTTTTTTGTGATAAAGTAAATTGTCTGACAGTATGGTATATTTTATTCATCCATCCTTTTTTCGTATCTGTGTGTGATATATAATTTTTAAAGCGATAGTAAGTTGCTAAATTTTCAGGTAATGGTTTTGGAAATGTAAGCTGCAATGTACATATTGGGCATTGCATTATTTCAAATTTTTCCGTAGTTAAAGCATAATCAAGACAATAAAGAGAATGCGATAGGCCATCATTATTACAGATAGGACAAATAGGATCATTTGGTTGTTGAAAAGACATTGATTTTATACGTATTTAATTAAAATAAGAACGGTAGCAATAACAAAGAGGATGATATACCAAATGATTGAAAAATCTTTTTTTGGTTCATCAGCTTTTAGTGTTGCTTCTATGGAATCTATGGCGGCATTAGGGGAAAAGTCTTTATAAAATGGAACTTCATTAAAAAAACCTACCCATTGAATATGTGCGTAATTTTTATGAAAAGTTCCTATATTACCGATTGGTAAACTCGCTGATGTTTGTCCAATAAAATCATTGATGTAATCATGAAATTGAACAGTGGCTTCTTCCAATGATACATCCAATTGATTGGCTATAAAATCATAAAATTCAGGGGATGGAGTTGCCTCATTAGAAATAAATACGACTTTCTCCTTGGGAGCAATATAGCCATTTGAAAGAAAAACTGCTTTTTGACGCTGTAATTGTAAGGTACCTATTCCAGGTAATACAATTCGTCCATTAAGAATAAAATATTGATAAATACTATTTTTCATAATTATTTTCTAAACGAATATACAACACCTCCTTTTAATTGCATCCCTAATGAAGGATAATCTAACCATCTTTCATATGTTTGGTCTACTAAATTTTCCCCTTTTAGCCAACTGCTCCAATTTGAACTTAATTTATATTGTATCTGTACATTTAACATCATTGCATTTTTCGAAGTAACTGCAAGGTTATTGCTATTATACATCGTTGCACCTGTCCAAAAATGTATACCGCCCATTACATTCCATTTCTTATTAGGAGACCAATGTAAGGAACTCTCTAATTGAAAGGGTGTAATACCCCAAGGTTTTGAATTTTCTAATAAAGCATTAAATTGTATGTATTTTAATTGATTGTCAATTAATAATTGGTCACTAAATTGATACCTCATATAACCGGAAAGTTCAATGGTTGAAGCTTCTTTTTCAAATATTGCATTGTAAAATAATCCATTAATAATTGGATTGACAGTAAGGGTTCTATTAAAAAGGGGTAAATTTTTGTAATTGTTTAAGGATAACTTAAAACCATAATCAGTTCTGTTACCTTCCGTTATTTTTACTTCAACAAACTTTTTATCAAGTGTTGTCATTTTAAGCGCATTGGGAACACTAATCCATGGGTTGGAAGCAACTAATGTTGTATATTGATTGTTAATTATTTCAGTATTCCAACCTGCGATTAATAGATAATTAGCATCTTGTAAATTTTTAGTAAATAAAATTAAGGGGTACCCATTCCATTTTCCATTTTCAATTATTTGACTAGTTCCAATTTTGAAATTACCATAAGCATTCTTAAATTCGATACTAGGTGTAAAATTGATAAAATTGTTACTCGTTGAATTTGTTGAATTATTCTTTAAACTATTATAATTATAATTTAAATCAAAATGATAGTTTAATTTTTTATAGGTAAAATAAAGATTGTTCTTTAATTCAAACCAATTATTTGTTGTACCTGTAAGACCTTCAAAATGTTCGAAATTTAAAATTGGCTTGTATTTTACAAATTTTTCATTATTTAGATCATTTAATAAAGAAAAGGATGCCCCTGTTAAATAATAGTTTTGGCTATAATTAGACATAGGATATGTTGAATTGTCTGGGACCACCCCATAACGATATCTTTCACTAAGTTTATAGTAAAAATTAGAAATTATTTTATTATGATTGTCTAAGTTTAAATTATTTTGATAGGTAAAACCCATTTCATTTAGGGATTGTAAATGATGCAAACCAGTATAAGCATTATTATAAAATTGAAATGAATGCATGTTTTGAAAAGCATCAAGTACATGATAATTTAACATCAAATCTCTTTGTAAATAGTTGCCAAAACCAATTTGTATACTTCCATTATTTTTTACTTTATATAAACTATCTATTTTATAGCTAACTGGGATTAATGAAATAGGCTTATATTGAAAACTTAAATTTTGACTAGGTATGTTGAAAGTAGTATGAATCCTGGAAGTATCATCTTTAAAACTAGCATAGTTAAAATCAATTTTTGAAATATTTTTTAATTGCGGTTTGAAATCAGAGATTATTGTAATGGTTTTTTCTGGAACCGTATCTATCTTAATAATTGGTGTAATTTTTATGGTATTTTTTTGAATGTTGATATTTTGCTTTTTAACCTTACTAACATGTGTAGATTTGTGTTTTATTTTTTTAGATGATTTATGCTTTTTTTGTGCATAACTTATATTTATAAAATAAAATAAAGAGACTAATAAGATAATATATTTAAATAAGTATTTCATATTTTATATTTACTTGTTGTTTAATTTTTCAACTAACAATTTTAATTTATTGTTTGCCTCTGTTTTTAAAGAATCAATAGATGCATTTTCAACTACACTTTTATAGGTAGCAATTGCATTAAAATTATCTTTTTGCATACTGTATATATCTCCTAATAATATATATGCACTGGTTATCCAAAATTCATACGGAGTTTGTTTTTTAATAAGTTCAAAAGAAGTTTTTTCTCCCAAGATTAAGTTTCCTTGATCAACATATAATTTCGCTAATAAATAATTTGCTTCGGCTGCATATTCGGAAGTAGACAATTTTATTACTTTATTTAGCAATAGCATTGCAGTTGTTGTATCCCCTATTAAAATAGATTGATGATATAAAGCCATATTAGCCATTTGAATATCATCAACCGCCATATTGTTTTCCTGTAGTATTAATTTTGATATTGATGCACAGTTCTCCCAATGTTCTTGTTTGTAAGCACAACGTAAAAGTCCTTTCAGGGATTCTATTCTATTTTCTTTTTGGGTAGCTATTTTTTGTAAGATGGAAAAGTATTTTTCGGCAATTTTAAAATTACTGAAATTAAAATAGTTTATTCTTCCAGCAACTAAAGCAGCTTTTTCCGCAAATTTATTGGGAGCTAAATCGGCAATTTGTTCAAAATAAATAACTGCAGAATCATATTTTTTTTGAGCATATAAAATTTCTGCTAGAATATTTTTTGCAGATAATTGATAAATACCATTAGGAAATTGGATTAAATAATTTTGTAGTCCTTGGGTTGTTTCTACATATTTCTTTTGATCATAATTTATAATAGCTGATTGGTAACTAAGAGAATCTTGTTCGGTATTTGAAATTGGTCTACCCTGTTCTTTCATAAAATCAATGTATAAGGAAGGCGTTTGATTTTCTAAAAATATATTTTTAATAAACTCAATAGCATTTTCACTTTCTACCGCTTTAGGATATTTATTCACTAAATCCTTGAAAGTTGACAATGCTTCTTCATTTTTATTTAAATTAAAATAGACAATGCCTAATTTATAATAAGCCAGCGGATAATAAATAGTTGCATTTTTATTTATTAATATTTTAGTTAATGGGACTACAGCTTCTTTAAATTTTTCTTGGTTTGTATAGGTATCAGCTAGTTCTATCAAAGCATCGTTTATGTATAAAGATTGAGGAAATTGATCATCAAAATCAGTTAATATCTTTATTTTTTCTGATAATTTCCCAATTCCTCCATTGATTATAGCCAATTGAAAAGTAGCATAATCAGTAAATTCCCATCGATATTCAATTACTTTTTGATAGGATTGCATAGCAGCTTTATATTGTTTTTGCATCAATTGACAATCCGCTATTCTTAAAAATGCATCCTTTTGATAGGTTTCAATCATATTACTATGATTATACCTTGCTACAAGACTAAAATTTTCGAGTGCTTTTTCATAAATACCTTTTTTTAAATATCCAAAAGCCAAAGAATACCTTGCGTGTCTTTGATTTACCTCAGGTAATTCGACTGGATTTGATAAAAAACGTTCAAAATAAATGATTGATTCATCAATTTTATTCATTTTATATAATAATTCTCCAAGCCAAAATAAAGTTTGTGGTAACACATTGTCATTGTAAGGAGTATTTAAAATTTTGGACAACAATAAATAAGCATTTTCAATGTGTTCATTATTTATATCAACAGTTGCTTTTCCAAAAAGAATGTTGGGATATAACTTTAACAAATCAATGGTAGGTTGTTTAATCGTTTCATAAGCAATTAACGCTTGAGGGTAATTATTGCTTAATGCAAGTGAAGTAACCCATATATTTTTTGCTTCATTGAAGTAGGGAGAATTTGGATAAGTAACCATAAATTTGTCCAAACTTGTTATGGCAACTGAATACTCTTTTAAGGTTGCTGCTAACTTACCATAATTGAATAAAGAAATTTCCTTTTGCGTGCTATTTTGACTTTTTGTGGCACAAATGAGAAAAGCATTTTTAGCACCCATTTTATCGTCAATTTTTAAGTAGGCTGTTGCCAATAAATACATGCTATTTTGACCAAGCGAATCTTCCACATTGGCTAATTTCTTAAATCCTTCAATTGCATTGGTCCAATTTTGGGATTGAAAATAACAAAAAGACAATTGATACAAATCTTGAGGATCAACTGAATTTTGCTGTTTTATATACTCAGCCAAATAAGGTAATGCTTTTTGATATTGTTTTTTTTCAAATAGTAAATGACCCATTAATTGTTTTAATTGAATTTCATAGTATTGATTTTTTGCTTCAAGTGCTTTTTCACAGGTAAGCATCGAGGCGTCTACATCACCTAAAAAATAATAAAGTTGACTTATGTAAAAAGGAGTCAGTCTTGCATATGTTTTATTGGCAGATGCAATTGTAAAATATTGTAATGCATTCTTAAAATCCTTATTCTCTAAAGCAATAAACCCAGCATAATAATTAGCAGCAGCATAATAAGGACTATTTTTAATTTGTCTAATCGTGTTTAACAAGTCGGTCGCTTTATCCCAAATGCCTGCTTTAAAGTATAAATAACCTTGTTGATATTTCATTTGGATAATTTCATCATTATCAAGGTCTTCAATATTAACAAGCGTAAAAGAAGTTATTGCTTTTGCTTCATTTTGTAGATTGAAATAATATTTACCTAATAAAAAATGTATTCGGGAAATATAAATCTTACTATTGGCAATTTTAAGAAATTGCAATGCTAAGTTTTCAGCAAAAGGTTTTTGAAGGTTTAATGATAAAGCGATATAATGATAACTAACCTGCTCATTGTTATTTGAAAAAGTATAGGCGGATTCAAAATCAGCAAATGCTGTATTGGTATCCCCTACTTTTAATGCAAAAAGTCCTTTTTCAAAAATACCCTCCATAGGATGTTTATAATCATTAGACTGCGTAAAAGACTGAGCAACAATTTTTGGGCAATAAAAAATTGCATTAGCTAATAAAAATAAAACAACTACCCAATTTTTTATTTGTGGCATAATTTATTATTTAGGATATAAATTTAAGTCCTTCTATAATAACGACTTCTCGTTTCCTATTATTGTGGAAAACAAATGAATTGTTTAATTTTGTAAACAAAAGCAAAACAAAAATGTACCAATTTGATACAAAAATAAGAGTCAGGTATGCAGAAACAGATCAAATGAATATTGTTTATTATGGAAATTACGCTCAATATTTTGAAATTGGTAGGGTTGAAAGTTTACGCAACCTTGGTATTAGTTATAAAAAAATGGAAGAATTAGGGATTCTGTTGCCTGTGGTCGAATTAAACATAAAATACCTCAGACCCGCTGTATATGATGATCTTTTAACGATCAGAACAACTATTAAAGAATTACCCATTGACCATAAAATTCAATTTGAACAAGAAGTTTATAATGAAGCACAAAAACTACTAACCATTGGTTTTGTAAAGCTTTACTTCATGGACAAAACCTTTCAAAAAAAAGCAACAATGCCCCTTTATTTGAAAGAACAACTTATCCCATTTTTCTAATGACCTCAGATTATACTTTCAAATGGTTTTTTTGGTTTATTTTGCAGCTTAATTTAATGAAATGAATTCAATACAAGCAACCATAATAACCATAGGTGATGAACTTTTAATAGGACAAGTAATCGATACCAATAGTGCCTATATTGCTCAAGCCTTGAATAAAATTGGTGTTGCAGTTAAAAAAAGGATTGCTGTAGGTGATCAAAAACAAGAAATTATCGATGCTTTGAAAAATGCGGCTGAAAATAGTAAAATTATAATTACAACAGGTGGTTTAGGCCCTACCGCTGATGACATTACAAAACCACTGTTAAATGAATATTTTGGAGGCAAAATGATTGTTCATCAACCTACTTTAAATCATATAACAGACATTTTTGAAAATAGGCTAAAACGACCAATGATTGAACGCAATCGTAAACAAGCCGAAGTACCCGATGTTTGTGAAGTTTTGTTTAATGAAACAGGTACCGCACCTGGGATGTTATTTAGGAAAGAGGGTATTTTATACTTTTCTTTACCCGGTGTACCACATGAAATGAGGTACCTCATGAATCAAGCTGTGATACCAACCATTCAACAAGCATTCAGAACAAATCCAATTATACATAGAACATTATTAACGGCAGGAATCGGGGAATCATTTTTGGCAGAATTAATCGTTGATCTTGAAAATGCCTTACCAGGTCACATAAAATTAGCTTATTTGCCAAATTTTGGGATGGTTAGGTTAAGATTAACAGCTTCCGGCCCAGATCTAGTCCAACTTACCAATGAAATTGATACTTATTTTTCACAACTAAGGGATGTGGTTAAGGAATATTTAGTTACAGAGGTGGATGAAACTATGGAAATGGTGGTTGGAAATTTGTTAAAAGAAAAAAATCAAACAGTAGCCACAGCAGAAAGTTGCACAGGCGGTTATATTGGTCATCAACTCTCCAAACATGCCGGCTCTTCACAATTTTACACTGGAGGTATTATTAGCTATGACAATCGCATTAAAACTGCGTTTTTAGATGTCCCTATCGAAATTTTAAACACAGTGGGTGCCGTAAGCAGAGAAGCTGTAGAACTTATGGCCCAATCTGTTTTAAAACAAATGAAAACGGATTATGCAATTTCCGTAAGTGGTATCATGGGGCCAACAGGACAAACAATTGAAAAGCCGATTGGAATGGTATGGATTTGTGTTGCAAGTAAAGAAAAAGTGGTTTCGAAAGTGTTTTATTTAAGATTTGAACGATTAAGAAATATTGAAGTAACAGCCAATCAAGCCATAAATTTACTTAGGTTGCTAATTATCAATAAAATTTAGCCTTATTTTTGCTTAAAATATTTTTATGCCATTAATAGATTTGTTGATGCCCAAATTAGGAGAAAGTATCATGGAAGCAACTATTTTAAAATGGCATAAAAAAGTAGGCGATTCCATCCAAATAGACGAAACAATTCTAGATATTGCCACAGACAAAGTAGATAGTGAAGTACCTTCTACGGCATCAGGAGTAATAAAAGAGACCTTTTTTAATGTCAATGATGTTGTACCAATTGGTGCTTTAATTGCAAGGATTGAAGTAAGTGAACAACCCATACAAGCCAATCATGAAAACGATACCATTCCCTTTGTGCCTAGTGCTTCACCCATCCCCATTTCAACTTCAACTTTAACTTCAACTTCGACCGTCCCATCTTCGCCCACTTTAGACATTCAGATTCCTACTACACTTTCAAAACCTACTGATGATTTAAAATTTTATTCTCCACTGGTTTTGAATATAGCACAAAGTGAAGGACTTGCTTTGAATGAACTTCAATTCATTACTGGTACAGGTAATCAAGGTAGAGTTACAAAAAATGATATTTTAAATTACTTAGCTTCGAGAAAATTAGGCAATCATTTGCCTAATCAACAATTCAATGTACCTACACAAACAAATACAACACCCTCCTACCAAAATAGCACATCTATTTTATCAAATCCTGAAGATGTAATCTTATCGAACAATACATCCGTTGTAGAAATGGATAGGATGCGAAAATTAATTGCAAAACACATGGTTGAGAGTGTGCATACAAGTCCTCATGTATGTTCATTTATCGAAGCAGATGTAACAAATATGGTACTTTGGAGAGAAAAAGTAAAAAAGCCTTTTGAACAATCTGTTGGTACAAAACTTACCTTTACACCCTTATTTTTTGAATGTATTGCCAATGCATTGACACAATTTCCAATAGTGAATGCCAGTATTCAAAATGATCAAATTATATACAAAAAAGACATTAATATAGGTATGGCAACTGCCTTACCAAATGGAAATTTAATCGTTCCTGTCATTAAGGGTGCAAACCAATTGTCAATTATTGGATTAAGTAAAGCTGTCAATACACTTGCACATGCAGCAAGAAACAATCAATTAAAACCTAATGACACCCAAAGTGGTACATTCACAGTTACCAATATTGGCACATTCGGTAGTTTAATGGGCACTCCAATCATCAATCAGCCTCAAGTGGCGATATTAGCCTTAGGTGCCATTAAAAAACGTCCTGTAGTGATGGAAACGGAATTAGGGGATGTCATTGCCATTCGTCACATGATGTATCTTTCTTTAAGTTATGACCATCGAATTGTAGATGGCGCAATTGGCTCTTTATTTTTAGCAGCTGTTGCAAAAACTTTTGAAAGTTGGGATCTTAAAAGACAGTATGCTTAGTTAGATGCCCTATCAATGCTATTAAATCATTTTTGCAGTTAATTTTTATAAACTTTACCAACTTTTTAAGGTAAACTTTGTTTTAGTAAACAGAAATTACCTTTATATGAAAAATTTGTTCCCCCTATTTTTAGTCATGTTGGCCCCTCTCTTTGTAAAAGCACAAAGCACTGGGAACTTGGCAGGAGAAATTTTTGATAAAAATACACAAAAACCAATTTTTGGGGCAACTATTCAATTAGTCAATACAAAATACACCACACAATCAGACAGTACAGGTAAATATATTTTTAAAAGTATACCAACTGGCCAATACCATCTTTTAATTACACATGTAGGTAGTTTACCATCCCATCATTACAATGTTATTGTCACTTCAGGTAATATAAGTTATACAACAACCGAAATGGAGCCTCAAGTGATTACTTTAAAAGAAGTAACTGTTGGTAATCTAAAAAAAACAGTAAGAGCAGCTACGCTTGAAACTCCACTCAGTATACAAAAACTAACTGCCGAAGAAATAAAATCAAGCCCGGGTAGTAATTTTGATATTTCAAAAGTAGTTCAAACATTACCTGGTGTAACAGGTTCGGCAAGTACTGGCTTAGGATTTAGAAATGATATCATCGTTAGAGGTGGCGCACCAAATGAAAATGTTTTTTATTTAGATGGTATTGAAATTCCAGTAATCAATCATTTTACGACACAAGGAAGTGCTGGGGGTCCACAAGGTATATTAAATGTTTCTTTTATTGATGAAGTAAAATTATCAACCTCTGCTTTTGATGCTAAGTATGACAATGCCCTATCCTCTGTGTTTGAATTCAAACAAAAAAGAGGTAATTCAGATAAAGTACAGGGTAATGTAAGATTGGGTGCAACAGAAGTAGCTGCTACGATGGATGGTCCCTTATCAAAAAATGGAAAAACAACTTATTTATTGTCTGCAAGAAGAAGTTACCTGCAGTTTTTATTTCAAGTTTTGGATTTACCCATACGTCCAAATTTTTGGGATTTTCAATTTAAAGTGACACATGTAATTGATCCCAAAACCACCTTAACCTTATTAGGAATTGGGGCAATAGACGCATTCGCATTTGCTAAACCTAAAAATGCCACGCCTGAAAAAATTTATGCGCTAAATGCTGGGCCATCTATCAACCAATGGAGTTACACGATTGGTGCTTCCTTAAAAAAGCTAATCAACAATGGTTATTGGAATGTAAGTATTGGTAAAAGTCATTTGAATAATATAAATGAAAAATTTCAAAATAATTTAGGCCCAGACAAGGGTGAAAAAACATTAGATTATGTTTCCAATGAAGATGGGGAAAGTATTAGATGGGATTTATCAAAAAATTTAATTGGCATTAAATGGACTGTGGGTGCAAATATTCAAAATGTACAATACGATAATACTACCAAACAATTGTTAAAATACAACTTAGTGACAGGTGTAAACAATATTCAAATTGGTAACCCACAACTCATACAATATGCTTCTACTATTCAATATCAAAAGTATGGAACATTTTTTCAAATTGGTAAAAGAGCTTTTAACAATCGACTAGGTATAAGCGCTGGCATTAGAACAGATGGCAATAGTTTTACAACAGATGGTAATGAATTTGCTAAACGAATCTCTCCTAGAATTAGCTTTCGATATGTAATAACAGATAAATTAAATTGGAATGCTTCCATTGGAAAGTATTTTAAACTAGAACCTAATACAGTCCTTGGTTTCAAAGACCTTAATAATAATTTTGTCAATAAATCAACAGCCTATATTGCCAGCATGCATTATGTAACTGGCATTGAATATTTACCTGCTGAATCAACTAGATTTACAGCAGAAATATTTTACAAAAAATATAACAACGTTGCCATTAGCATTAATAAAGGAATTAGTTTAAGCAATTTAGGAGCCGATTTTAACATATTGGGCAATGAGCCCGTTAGTAGTAATGGATTAGGTAGAAGTTATGGATTTGAATTTTTTGCCCAACAAAAATTAACTGATAAATTTTCAGGGATTATTTCTTATACCTATTTCAAAAGTGAATATGCAAATAGTAACAATATTTTTATACCTAGTGCATGGCAAAACACCCATTTAGTGAGTATTACAGCTGGTTATAAATTAAAACACAACTGGGAGGTCGGCATAAAATTTAGGTTCCAAGGTGGAACACCTTATACACCTTATGATATGAATCTGAGTAAAATAAATTTTGCAACCTTAGGTATGGGTGTTTTTGATTATTCTAAAACAAATAGCATACAAAATAAACCTTTTCACTCTAGCGATATAAGATTTGATAAAAAATACAATTACAGAAAAACAACAATAGACCTATTTTTAGATATCACGAATTGGTATGCAGCCAAATCGGTAGCACCTCCTTTTTATGTATTTACTGCAAATGCTGACGGTAGCTTTAAAACAACAGACGGTGCAACGTTGAAATTGGATGGTTCAAACGCAATTCCCAAATTATTTGACAACAATCAAGCCTTCGTGACACCAACTTTTGGATTTATTTGGGAGTTTTAAAAACTTATTTGTTTTTAATAAGGGGTAAAAATTTACCTGTAATATATAACCATTGCATGTAAAGTACACCTACAATTGCTTCCTCAATAATTCCTTTTGACATTTTACTAACACCAATTTTTCTATCTATAAATTTAATAGGAACTTCTTTAATTTTAAAGCCTAATCTCCAAGCAGCAAATTTCATTTCAATTTGAAATGCATAACCAATAAATTTAATATTGTCTAAATTGATCAAGGATAAAACATTTTTTTTATAACATACAAAGCCAGCAGTAGGATCTTTTACAGGAATTCCTGTAATTAATCTTGTATAAGCCGACCCCCCTTTTGAATAAATTTTTCTATCTATAGGCCAGTTCTCTGTAGTCCCTCCTTTTACATATCTACTTCCTACAGCTACATCAGCACCTTCGTCACAAGCTGCACACAAGTGATCTAAATCAGCTGGATTGTGCGAAAAATCAGCATCCATTTCAATGATATAATCATAATTATGTTGTAAAGCCCATTTAAAACCATGTATATATGCAGTTCCCAATCCAAGTTTTCCCGATCTACATTCAATAAATAATCTATCGGCATTTGTAGTCATTATAGTACGCACAATAGATGCTGTACCGTCTGGTGACCCATCATCTATAACAAGTATATGGTAATTAGAAGGGAAAGCCAATACAGCAGCTAAAATATTTGCTATATTTTCTTTTTCATTGTATGTTGGTATAAGCACAATTTTTTTCAAAAGTAAAATTTAAGGTGTGTTTTTAAAATTACAAAATTGTCATCAAAATGATAATAAAATTATTTTTTTAGCATTAATTTATTTAATATCTCAGTTAATTTTTGCTTAGTATGCAGTGCAAAATCACCCTTCATCATCCAATCATAATATTGAGGTTCATCTTTTAATACTTGGCTAACTGGTTTTCCTTTGTGTTTTCCAAAATTAAACACAATAACACCGTTGTCATAAATAAATCTTCTGGCAAAATCAATTATTTCATCTTCTCCGGTAAACTTTACGATCGAATCAACTGTATTCCCTATTTGAGGATACTTTTCTATTTGTGCTACCAAAACTTCCCAAGTAGCATTTGCATCGGCTTCGGCAGAATGGGCATCTTCTAATGTTTTTTGACAATAAAATTGGTAAGCAGCGCTTAAAGTACGTTGTTCCATTTTATGGTATACTTTTTGAACATCTAATAACTTCCTATGTTCAATATCTATATTAATTCCTGCTCTTAAAAACTCCTCATTCAAAATTGGAATATCAAAACGGTTACTATTAAACCCACCCAAATCTGAAGCCTCTATAAATTGTTTAATTTCATTTGCAATTGATTTAAAAGTAGGTGCATCTTTAACCATTTCGTCCGTTATACCATGAATTGCAGTACTTTCTAGAGGGATCTTCATTTCAGGATTTACCAACTTTCTTTTCACTATTTTAGCACCATCCAAATTTATTTTAACAATGGCTATTTCCACAATTCTGTCTGAACTCACATTTGTTCCAGTAGTTTCTAAATCAATAAAACAAATAGGTCTTGATAAGCTTAAAGGCATATAATAATTTATTTTCGAAGTTACCAAAATTTAGCTAGTAAATGATGTATATAGTCTATTTGGCTACCAATAAATTTCCTTAATTTGCATCACAATTGTGAATTATGCATTGGCTCACCCTTACAACAATAGATCAAATTGAATTGATTAAAGCAGCCTCCTTTAACAAACCTCAAGTTATCTTCAAACATAGTACTACTTGTAGTATCTCTAAAATGGCATTGTCTAGATTTGAACGAGCCGAAGCCCCAATGACAATTGATTTTTATTACTTAGACCTTTTACAAAATAGAAATGTATCTGCAGCGGTAGCGGAAGCATTTCAAGTTCATCATGAATCACCCCAAATTTTACTTATAAAAAGTGGAAACTGTGTATACGATGAAAGTCATTATGGAATTATGATGGATGAGCTTATTGATCAAGCTGGCGTTTAAATACATCATTTCCTAAATTCCTAACAGCACCTCTCTATCACCAACCCTGTGGCACCTCCACCTCCATTACATATAGCTGCTGCTCCATATTTACCCTTATTTTGTTCCAACACATTAATTAAAGTAACTACAATTCTGGCACCGCTACAACCCAATGGATGTCCTAGCGAAACAGCACCTCCATTCACATTTACTTTATTTGGATCCAATTTCAATAATTGTGTATTCACAATTCCAACGACTGAAAATGCTTCATTAAATTCGAAGAAATCAATTTGATCTTTAGTAAGATTTGCTTTAGCTAATGCTTTTGGAATCGTTAATGCGGGTGTAGTTGTAAACCATTTTGGATCCTGCTCTGCGTCCGCATAACTTATGATTTTTGCAAGCGCCTTAATTCCTAGTTCTTTTACTTTTTCTCCACTCATTAATATCAAAGCAGCTGCTCCATCATTCATCGTACTCGCATTTGCAGCAGTAACCGTACCCTCTTTACTAAATGCAGGTTGTAAATGCGCTACTTTATCAAACTTAACATTAAATGGCTCTTCGTCTTTTGTAATTAAGATAGGATCTCCTTTTTTTTGAGGTATACTCACTGGAATAATCTCCGCTACAAATAATCCTTTTTCAGTAGCATTTTGAGATTTTTGATAACTAGCAACTGCAAAAGCATCTTGATCTGCTCTTGAAATATTATTTTCCTTAGCACATAAGTCTGCAAAATTACCCATCGCTACTTTATCATAGGCATCCACCAAACCATCTTTTGCCAATCCATCCTGCATGGAGATATCACCATATTTATTGCCCCATCTTTGTGTGGAATTATAATAAGGTACATTGCTCATACTTTCCATTCCACCAGCAATTACTATGTCAGCATCACCCAATAATATATTTTGTGTTGCCATTGCAATCGTTTTCATTCCACTCGCACAAACCTTGTTTACCGTTGTTGCTATTACTTTATCGGGCAAACCAGCGCCTTTACTTGCTTGTCTTGCAGGAGCTTGACCTAAACCAGCTTGTAACACAGCGCCCATGATTACTTCATCTACTAATTGTGGCTGTAAATTAATTTTATCCAATGCCCCTTTAATAGCAATGGCTCCCAATTGATTAGCAGATAAACTACTTAAACATCCACCAAATGAACCAATGGGTGTTCTTACTGCAGCAACAATGTAAACTTCCTTAGACATATATGGTAAATTTATTTTTTATGATTCAGGTGCAGGAGACGCTGGGGCTTCTGCCAATCTAATTCCATTATCCTCAATAGTAATTAATTTAGACTTATACAAAATCCCCACATTCATTTTAAATGCTTTTTTACTCATGGCAAAAAATGCATAAATATCTTCAGGACTTGACTTATCATGGTAAGGTAAATATCCTTTATGCAATTTCAATAATTTAAATATGGTTTGTTGATCACTATCTAATTTTTCAACACCTTGTTTACCAATACCAATATCTAATTTATTATCCTCTCTAATTTTCTTTACATAGGCTTCGTCAATAAATTGACCAATGTGTAAATGCGTAAATACTTCGTTTTTATAAACTAGTCCCTGATGAACTTGATTTACAATGACTACATATCCAATTTCAGACTCACGATAAACCTGTACTTTCACTTTCTCTCCTTCCTTAACTGTTAAGAAATCATTGCTAATTTGATTGTCAATTTTTTCAGTAGCTGCTACTCTTCCAGTTTGTTTATCAATATATAATTTCACTAAATATTTACCACCCAAACGCATGGTTGATAATTGTTGAGATGCAGGAACAAAAACATCCTTCATTAACCCCCAATCCATAAATGCACCTTGACGGGTAACTTCCACTACTTTTAAAGCAGCGATATCACCCACAACTGCATAAGGTTCTTGTGTTGTGGCTATTAAACGATTGTCAGAATCATGATATACAAATACACTAATGGTATCTCCTACTTGTAAACCAGAGGGTACAAAACGTTTAGGCAACAATATACCTTCACCACCATCGTCCATATAAAAACCAAAGTCTACCTTTCGGTCTACACGTAATAAATTAAATTGACCTACATTAACAGTTAACATGGCTTTTTCTTTTGGTTTTGTAACCTTTATATAAATTTAAAACAATTCTAGTTGTTCATCGTTAGGATCTTTAATGACTACTTTGGTTTCCCATTCCATTTCGATGGTTTTATTAAAGTCAGTCAATTTTGTACCAACCGCTTTCCAACCCATAATATCTACAATCTTGCTTACTTTAAACTTGGCTTTTCTTATTTGAGTGCCTTTTCCAGTATTTACCACTAATATTGGCTCAATGGCAGTAGAAACAGCAGCTAAATAATTACCATCACCTTCTTTAATACAACAGAAAGGTGACCTTAACGTAGTGGTTTCAATTTTAAAGCGCTTAATATTAAACTGTAATTTATCCTTATCTAAATATACGGCAGTTACCACTTTTTCAGGATTGAACTTTTCAATACTTAATACTTTTTCCGGATCAAATCTTTGAGATGTTTCTGTATCTGTTACTTCATAGTATCCGTCTTTTGTAAATACCAATAATTTCTCATCCTCAAATGTGCCTAAATAAATTCCTTTTTCTTCATTGTTTAATCGACCAAACTTATCATCAAACCATAGCTTGCGACCCACTAAGGTGCTCTTACCTGCTTCTTTTAACCGAATAGTTTTAATTGGATATTTAGTTACTTGATTTCCTACACTGCTTCTTCCTTTTATTTCTAATGTTTCAAAATAAAAATCAAACTCTTTTATTCTTGCCGTGCAATTTGGACTTAAAATAATTTTAACCGACTCTGCTTCCCCGTTGCCATTCACAGACATATAATGCACTTTAGATTTCACTACACTCTTAGCCAATGGATATTCTTTATCACGAGTAACCCCTATTACATTAAAACGTTTTGCATAACTAATACCGCTTGCTCCATCCACATATACCATATTGTAGGTAGTACGCTCATCGTTCTTTTGGAACACTGCAGCATGTATGATATCCTTTCCAATAAATACTTTATCGGAAACTTTTACTACTTTCATGATTCCAGATTTTGTAATGGCAATAATATCATCATAATCTGTACAATCACATAAGAATTCATCTTTCTTTAAACTTGTCCCAATAAAACCTTCTGCTTTGTTAATATATAGTTTTGAGTTAGCAATGGCAACATGCTTCACTTGAATGGTATCAAATTCTTTAATCTCCGTTTTACGCTCTTTGCCTTTTCCATATTTCTTTTGCAAGCCTTCATAATATGCAACAGCATAATCAACCAAATTATCTAAATGATGTTTAGTTTCTTTAATTTCCGCTTCAATATTTTTAATTTGCTGAATTAAATCTTCAATGTCTAATTTATAGATTCTGCGAACAGGCTTATCAGTTAATTTTAAAAGATCTTCACGCTCAATTGGCTTTTTGAATTTCTTTTTAAATGGCTCAAAAGCTTTATCAATGGCGTCAATTACTTTTTCCCAGTTCAAATGCTTTTTCTCTAATTCTTGGTAGATTTTTTCTTCAAAGAAGATTTTTTCCAAACTAGTGAAATGCCATTTATTTTCTAATTCTTTTAATTGAATTTCTAATTCCGCTTTTAATAAGCTCTTAGTATGTTCAACCGAATATTTTAATAAATCACTCGCCCCTAAAAATTGAGGACGATTATCAACAATCACACAAGCGTTTGGTGAAAGACTTATCTCACAATCTGTGAATGCATATAATGCATCGATCGTAATATCTGGTGAAATGCCTGTTGCTAAATCAATCTGAATCTCCACTTCGGCCGCCGTAACGTCGGTTACTTTTTTAATTTTAATTTTACCTTGATCATTCGCCTTGGTAATACTCTCCATTAATTGCGTTGTAGTCACACTATATGGAACGTCCTTAATTAATAAAGTTTTTTTATCAAGCTCTTCAATATGCGCGCGCACTCTTACTTTACCACCTCTTCTACCATCATTATAATTAGAGGCATCAATCATACCACCTGTTTGAAAATCAGGTAATAATTCAAATTTACGGCCTCTTAAATGTTTGATACTTGCCTCCAACAATTCATTAAAATTGTGTGGCAAAATTTTAGTTGAAAGTCCTACTGCAATACCATCGGCACCTTGAGCCAATAACAAAGGAAACTTCATGGGCAATGTTACCGGTTCGTTTTTACGACCATCATAACTTAAAGCCCATTCGGTCGTTTTTGCATTAAAGGCAACTTCTAATGCAAACTTACTTAAGCGCGCTTCAATATATCTTGATGCTGCTGCAGAATCACCCGTACGCACATCACCCCAGTTACCTTGGGTTTCAACTAATAAATTCTTTTGTCCAATATTTACTAAAGCGTCTCCAATACTTGCATCACCATGCGGATGATACTGCATACTTTGACCAATGATATTTGCCACTTTATTGAATCTTCCATCATCCATTTCCTTCATGGCATGTAAGATTCTTCTTTGCACTGGCTTTAAACCATCTTCAATAGCAGGAACCGCGCGCTCTAATATTACATAGGAAGCATAGTCCAAAAACCAGTTTTTATACTGACCTTGAACGCCTGATTCATTCTCTGTTACTCTTCCTAAATTTTTCTCTTTTGCCATAACTATTCTTAATGCGAACTTTATTCAAGTTCATTAAAGTCGGTAAGTGTCTTCACTACCTTCTACTAAACTATTTAATTCTACAAAAACAATTTCCGTGATGGCCGTTAATTCATGCCAAACATTCGCCTGAATAAAAACCCTCATTGGTGCAACCAATTCAAATGTTTTTTCTTCATTGGTATTCAAATCCTTGCAGTGTAAACTTGCAATTCCTTGAACCAACAACATATCTTCCGGATTTTTTCCAGCCGAATTGCCTTTGTGATAATGTTGTCCACTTACGCTTCCCGCTTTTCGATACACTAATAAAAATTCACCTGTTCTATCCGTACTAAAATAATGCAAAGCCCCACGCTCATCAGACGCTTTTAAATCAATAGGGCTAATTGTTACACGCATTGTTATTGTATTATGATCTCTTTTGTCTTAAATTATTCCACTTCCATTTCAACAACTACCCCAGTTCCTCCGGGCATTTGTACTACCATATCCTTCCAACCTTTTTCCCAATCTCCTACAAATAATAATTTACCTTCTTTTTCCATTGCTTTTAATCGATATACGATAAACGCATCGCCCAATTTCACTTTTAGTTTCCCCATTATATTTGACAAAGCGCTAGGTAATTTTTGTGCGTTTTTAGTTAGTAAGGATATAATTTCTTTATCAAAACAACCAACATGTAAACTTACTAATTTCTTACCCCCTTCTAAAAATCGTACACCTTCATTTTCATCACATAATTTTTTCCATTCATCTGGATCTAATTCAAATTCACTTAACGTAATAGGTCTAGCTAATTTTTTTGCTTTCAAAAATTCCCTAGACTGTATTTGACTTAAATAAGTTGGATAAAACAACTGCCCTTTTTCATTTAAAAAAGGAAGATTGTTTAAATACAAAACCTGAATACGACCTTGGTATTCTTTCACCTGACTCATGAACCAATAATATCCAGCTACATCATGTGCATTTTGTCCCATCCATATCCATATCACTTCATTTTCGTCATGATTCAATGCATTAATTAAATCATGTACTGTTAATTTATCATCTACAATATCTAATTGTTCTGTATAGGGAGATGCTGTTAAAACATCTTGCCACCAATCGCGACGCGCTTGATATCCTTCAGTTTCATCTATATTTAATAATGGGCCAACTGCGTAATCGTCTTTAATTTCAACAATTTTACCAGATAAACTCTCATCCAATTCAATGGCAGCTTCTAATGCAGCAATGTCTGCAGTGTTAAATACTAGGTGTATCATGCGCTTTATCTAATTCTACTTTTAAATTATTGATAATAAAATCTTGTCTTTCTTGTGAGTTCTTACCCATATAATATTCTAACAAATGTTGAATATGGTCCCCTTGTTCTAGTATAACTGGAGCCAATTTGATATCCGAATTAATGAACTTTCCAAACTCTTCGGGACTAATCTCACCCAAACCTTTAAATCGAGTTATCTCTGGTTTATTACCTAATTCACTAATTGCTTTTTGTTTTTCATTTTCATCGTAGCAATAAATTGTTTTTTGTTTATTTCTTACTCTGAATAATGGTGTTTCTAAAACAAATACGTGACCGCGCTTAACTAGGTCGGGGAAGAATTGTAAAAAGAAAGTAAGTATTAATAAACGAATGTGCATGCCATCCACATCGGCATCGGTTGCAATTACAATATTGTTGTAGCGCAATCCTTCCAGCCCTTCTTCAATATTCAAAGCATGTTGTAATAAATTAAATTCTTCATTCTCGTATACTATTTTTTTAGTGAGTCCAAAAGCATTTAATGGTTTACCTCTTAAACTAAAAACAGCCTGTGTATCAACATTACGTGACTTAGTAATACTTCCACTTGCTGAATCACCTTCTGTAATAAATAAGGTGCTAGCATTTTTTGTTGTAATAAATGCTTCTTTATTTTTAGTGGGTAATTCATCATTTAAATGAACACGACAATCTCTTAATTTTTTGTTGTGTAAATTTGCTTTTTTTGCTCGATCATTTGCCAATTTCTTAATACCAGCTAATTCTTTTCTTTCCCTTTCATTCTGTTCAATTCTTTTTTTTAAAGCCTCTGCGCTATTTGTATTTCTATGTAGATAGTTATTTAATTCTTTGGCTAAAAACTCAGTTATAAAATTTTTCATGCTAGGTCCGCCCTCAGAAACATTCTGGGAACCTAATTTTGTTTTGGTTTGACTTTCAAATACAGGTTCTTGCACTCGAACAGAAACTGCAGCTACAATACTTGTTCGTATATCAGATGCTTCATAATCTTTCTTGAAAAAATCACGAATCACTTTTACATATGCTTCCCTAAAAGCTTGTTGATGTGTTCCCCCCTGTGTAGTATATTGCCCATTTACAAAAGAAAAAATATCTTCCCCATAATCATTATTGTGAGATATGGCAACCTCAATGTCATCCGCACTTAAATGAACAATAGGATACCTTAATTCATCTTGATTTGTTTTTCGTTCTAGTAAGTCTAAAAGACCATTTTTACTTACAAATTTTTTATTGTTAAAATAAATTATTAATCCTGCATTTAAATAACAGTAATTCCAAAGTTGGTTTTCAATAAATTCATAAATAAAATGATAGTTTTTAAAAACAGTTGCATCTGGTGTAAAACTTACCAATGTACCGTTTGATTCATTGGTTTTAATTTCTTTTGATTCATTAATTAATTGACCTTTTTTAAAACTTGCCGTACGGCACTTGCCTTCTCTAAATGCAGTTACAACAAATTCTTCACTTAAAGCATTAACAGCTTTGGTACCCACTCCATTTAAACCCACTGATTTTTGAAATGCTTTGCTGTCATATTTTGCACCGGTATTAATTTTACTTACTACATCAACAATTTTTCCCAAAGGGATTCCTCTTCCAAAGTCTCTAATTGTAACCGTTTTATCTTGAATAGAAATTTCTATTTGTTTACCATAACCCATGGTATGTTCGTCAATACAGTTGTCTATTACCTCTTTTATTAGAACATAAATACCATCATCGGGGGCTGATCCATCCCCTAATTTACCAATGTACATACCTGGCCTTAGCCTGATATGTTCTTTCCAGTCAAGTGACCTAATAGAGTCCTCGTTATATTCTGCCCCAATCTTTACATCTGCCATAATTATCAATACTTTATGGGCACAAAATGCCCTAGTCCGGCTGCAAATCTAATGCGTGAAACTTCTTTTACAATCCAAAAGGGTACAAAAATGGATAAATGTGGATAAATGGATTTAAGCGTTATCTTTATACTATCGAAAACAATCAAACATATCCTATTGTTGACCTTGATTTTATCAAAAACAAGGCAATTGAATTAACAGCTGAAAACCTCAAATTTCAAGATTTTTTAAGGAATTTAGACAGTTTAAGCCTGGATAAAGCCGTTTTTGAGCTTTCTGAGGCCATTTCTCCGAAAATTGAATGTACGGAATGTGGAAATTGTTGCAAAAGCTTAATGGTGAATATAGACGATGAAGAAGCCAATAACTTATCCGAACATTTAGGACAAACCAGGGCAGAATTTGATGAAAAATACTTGGACAAAGGTGAATCTGGTCGTATGGTGGTGAATGCCATACCCTGTCATTTTTTAGAAGGCAATCGTTGTAGTGTGTATGAATATCGTTTTGCGGGTTGTAAAGAATTTCCTGCTTTTCATGTGCCCAATTTCAACAAAAGGCTTTTTACAACCTATATGCATTATGATCGGTGTCCCATCATTTTTAATGTGATGGAAACCTTAAAAACGGAAAGTGGATTTAAGCAAGAAACAATTTCCATTTAAAATTTCTACCAACAATTATTACCAACCATTACAAGTTTTAAAAACCATGACTCTTCAATTTGGAATTGATGTACTCATTAATGAAAACCGATATTGGAAGCAAAAAAGGATTGCTTTTTTAACAAATGATGCCGCTAAAACAAATACAGGTATTTCCAGTAGACTTGCATTGATTCAAGCTGGTTATACTATTGTTACTCTTTTTTCACCTGAACATGGTATTGGGGCAAACGCTACAGATGGTGCTTACATTAAGGATGGTATTGATGCTGTAACTGGTTTACCCATTATAAGTTTATATGGAGATAAATTTATGCCTTCGGAAGATGATTTAGTTGCGGTTGATGTATTACTTTTTGATATACCTGATGCTGGAACTCGGTTTTATACTTATTTATGGTCTATGACCTATTGGTTGGAAGCAGCTGCTAAATACAATAAAAAAATAATCATATTGGATAGACCTAATCCATTAGGTGGAAACTTAAAAAATGCAGAAGGCCCCATGTTGGATGAAACAGTTACCAGCTTTATTGGACGCTTTAATATTCCCATAAAACATCAATGTACTTTGGGTGAATTAGCCAACTATTTTAATATAAATCAAAATTGGAATGCCGATTTAGAAATTATAAAGTGTAAGAATAACAATGGGGATAATTGGAACAGAGAAAAGCTATGTTACGATTGGAATATAAGATGGACAAATCCTTCACCAGCTTTACAAAATAGAGAAGCTACTATTTTATATCCTGGATTGTGTTTTTTTGAAGCAACCAATGTATCTGTAGGCCGTGGCACCGCTTATTCCTTTGAATGGATTGGAGCGGACTGGTTTAACATTTATTCGATTAAAATGGTTTGTCAAAATATCTTAAGTGAGGATTTAAAAATTGAAATATTAAAATTGCCCATCACTAATAATTCCCAACAACTAACTACAGGCATAAGAATTAAAGTAATTGATCCTTGCCATTTTAATGCAGTATTAAATGGACTACTCCTTTTAAAATTGATTCGAGATATGCATCCTCAAGATTTTAAATGGATGCCTTATCCTACCCTTGCGAATCCTTCAGGAGTAAATCATTTATCATTATTATTAGGCATCCCCAATGCAGAAAATTTGTTTGAACTACCATTACAACAATGGCTTCAACAAATTAGCAGGTTATTAAAAGTAAATGATTGGAAGGTTGAAATGGAAAACTATTTATTGTACTAATTTATCAGTTCTTTTAGTGCCAGCGTATAATTCATACTCCAGTAATCTGCAATCTATTTTTGCATTTAAAAATTCTATTCGTCTACTTGGCTTAAGGCGTATTTTTTTAGCGAGCTCTAAATTACCTGTAAAAATATACCCTGTCATGCCTTTACATTTATTTTTCATGTAGTCACCCATACGTGCATAGGTGGCTTCCAATTCAAGTTCCTCTCCTAATCTTTCACCATATTCTGGATTAATCATAACAATAGCACCCTGTTCAGGTTCAGGCATTTCAGTAGCTTCAAAATCACAAACCTGAAAATCAATCAAATCTTCCACACCAGCGACGGATGCATTGATTTTAGCTATTTTAATGGCATCTCGACTAATATCTGAAGCAATAATTGTTAGATTGGGCAAATGCCTTACTTGTTCCTCAATAATTGTTAATTCTTTTTCATAAACAGCTTTATCATATCCAAGTAAATGCATAAACGCATAATTACTTCTTAATAAACCAGGAGCTCTTTTGGTTGCTATTAAAGCAGCTTCAATAGCAAGCGTGCCCGATCCACACATTGGATTTACAAAGGCGCCAAATTTATTCCATTTGGTAGATAATATGGTAGCAGATGCCAATGCTTCTAACATGGGTGCTTTCCCTGGTAACTTTCTATAACCATGTCTTGCCAAAGAATCACCAGAGGTATCTAGGAATATTTCAGCCTCTTCATTTTTCCAAAATAAATATACCACTGCTCCAGATAACTCAGAACCGGTGGAAGGACGTTTCCCCGATACCTCACGCATTCTATCAACTATTGCATCCTTTACACGCAGGTTGGCAAATAAATTGGTAGAAATTGTATCATTAAAAACATTGCTAATGACGGAAAAATAACCATCTGGCTTGATCATCTTTTCCCAATGAATGTTCACTAAATTTCGGTGCAACTCATCAGGATCATTACAAATAAATGTTTTTAAGGAATACATTACCTGACTGGCACATCTTAAATTCAAATTCAAACGAATACAATCATTTACGGTGCCTGTTAATTCAACACCCGTTTGAAATACACGATCTACATCAAATCCCAATCCTATTACTTCAGATCTTAAAGCGGGTGCCAACCACTTATTGCATGTAATGATAATTTTTTGGGGTGTTGTGAATACAGACATAATTCAAAAATAGTTCAAAAAAGATGAAAGGGCTTAAAACAAAAATCCTCAACACACTATGAAGAAATGTTGAGGATTATTCTGTGGGAGCACACGGGCTCGAACCGCGGACCCTCTCGGTGTAAACGAGATGCTCTGAACCAACTGAGCTATGCTCCCTTTTTCCCTTTTGAGGATTGCAAAAATAAGGGGTAAAATGTAAACTCCCAAAAAAAAGATTAATTAATTTAACTGAACAGCAGGAAGTCTCGTAGATTGACTGTCGTACACAAAGAGTTCAAAGATTTCAAAATGCCAATATTTGTGTAAGGGAGATTTTTGAATTATTTCTTTTACTTCCTTTTTCGAATTGGCATTAATTGTAATCCATACATTTTGGGATTCCATACTTACTGCATAACTATCAATAACACCTTTATTCAATAAAAAATTAATATAAGTTCGATGGGGAGGCACCAAAGTCATAAATTCTTCATCCATGTCAAAAGATATGATTGCTTGATACTTTTTCATATTTACTAAGGTACGTTTAGAATCATAATATTTAAACCCATTTTTATAATTTTTCGGTAATAGTAAATTATTGATTATTTAAATTTAAATATCCTATTCTCCCCCCCGCACCTGCCAAAAACACTGCTTTTTTACCAAGTTGATGTTGAACCACATGAAAGCCTTGTTTAGAAATTAAATGCCAAGTTTGTCCACCATTTTTTGAAAAATCTACTCCTGAACTTCCACAAGTAACGATAAATTGATTGTCAACAAAATCGACACAAGATCTGTATCCATTCGGATTTTTATAATTTTTTGCTTGTTGCCAATTTATTTCATTTGGTTTGTTCGTTTTTTTAACCAAACAAATAAAATTCATATTTTTTAAAGTGTCACGTAAGTAATCTCCCCCCACAATAATCATTTTATTTTGATCTGGTGAAATAGCAATACTATTGGCTCCAGTTGATTTTAAACCTTGAATAATAGGCAAATCGGAAGGGTTCCCATTCATCCATAGCCTACTGGTTATACCCCCAGTGACCATCATTAATGCATCTTTGGAATGTGTCATATTTGTAGCGCTTGCAGCAAAAAATGCTTCTCCAGTCTTAACAGGTGCTTTAAAATAGTCAACGGGTACTTCCTCCCAACTTTGTCCTTTGTTTTGAGTATGCAACAAAAAAATTTGATTCAAAATAGGATCTCCAACAATCCATCCTTCCTGATCATCCTTAAAATGAATGGCATCTAAAAACATATTTGTATCTAAAATTTCGGTTACAATAGACCAATTTTCACCTCCATTTTTTGTTTTTAGGACGACAGCTGGTGAGGCTATGGCCATGATGATTGCTTCATTTTCATCCCAAGCATGTATTGCTCTAAAATCTCTATTTTCATACCCCTCCACTTGAAACCAATTAAAACTTAATCCTCCATTGGTTGATTTGGCGATACTTCCTTTGCTACCACTAGCCCAAATAACATTTTCACTTGGTACAGACAACCCTCTTAAACTTACCCCTTTTTTTTCTGTTAAAATTTTAATGTTAGTTTGTGCTTGTAAAAAAGTAGGAAGTGATAATAAAATAATTATTTTAAAAATTCGCATTGTTTATTCATTTTTACAGCTTAAAGATACAATATGATACCTTATTGGATGACAAGAACACAATTAATGTTAGGAGATGAAAAAATGGAAAGATTAATGGATAAAAATGTGCTTATTGTTGGTTTAGGGGGCGTTGGCGCCATTTGCGCAGAAATGATTGTTCGAGCAGGAGTAAGTAAAATTACCATAGTTGATAATGATAAAGTTGACGCAAGTAACATAAATAGACAAATTCAAGCTTTACATTCAACGATTGATATACCTAAGGCACAGGTTTTATCAAAAAGATTATTGGATATCAATCCTTCGTTACAAATCACAGTAAAAGAAATTTATATCAAAGAGGAAATTACATCCGCATTACTGAATGATGCAAAATGGGATTATGTCATTGATTGTATTGATACTTTATCGAGTAAGGTATTTTTAATTAAAAAATGTTTGGACTTGCAACTTCCAATTGTAAGTTCGATGGGAGCTGGTGGTAAAGTAGACCCATCTCAAATTTTGGTGACAGATATTTCGAAAACATATGTTTGCAATTTGGCTAGGTATGTTCGAAAAAGATTACAAAACCTGGGAATTAAAAAAGGATTAAAAGTAGTATTTAGTCCAGAAAAAGCGGATCAAGCTAAAATAATAGTTTCTGAAAAAGCATTTCCCAAAAAATCAATGATTGGCACAATGAGTTATATGCCTGCTATGTTTGGTTGTACAGTAGCAAGTGTTGTCATTAGAGATTTTATGGAGGGAGTTTATGAGTGAGTTTGATTTATCAATTATTTTTCTTTGCAATAAGACCTTTTTATCTTTATTTTGCAGCTCCAATTGGAAGCTCCTGGTTCGGTAGCTCAGCTGGATAGAGCGTCATCCTTCTAAGATGAGGGTCATTGGTTCGAATCCAATCCGGATCACTAAAAAGCCTGCCACGAAAGTGACAGGCTTTTCCAATTTACAACCTTTTTAAAATTATTATTTACCCCATTTGGACATACCTAAAACAGAAACTTTCTTATTCGCGGGTTCGTTATTCTTGGCAGTAATAGGCAATTCGTTGATGATTTGAGGTTCATTCAAGCTTAGGTTATTCTTGAATAAATTTATAATATTTGGTAAATTTTTATCTGCGCTAAAATTTTGATTGATTTCGGCGGTATTCAACATTTCAATAATTTTTTGAATGGTCGCTGATTTAGGTACTGTAATTACACAATCCAAATTTGTAGATTCATCATTTTCGAATCTATTGGCATAGACACTACCTGTTATTTCACAATTGTGTTTAGCATACACTTTACCTGTACAAAAAATATTGCCATTGATTTTACCATTCACAATAATTTCTGAACAAATAATATCGCCATTAATCTTTGCGCTCGCTTCAATTGTTATTTTATTTTTTGAGAACAAAATTCCTGAGAAATTACAATTTACATTGACAGAATGTGCAGTTTTAAAATTTCCTTCAATATTTAAATCGGAAGGTAAATGTATAAACGATTGATTATCATTATTCATTTGGATATTATTTTTATTGATTTTTTGTTTCAACGCACTACAATTATTTAAATTATTTAATCTTTTTTGAAGTAAAATCGATATGAGCAATGTTAGCCACCTTATGGATTAATTCTTTTTGATAAACTTGTTCATTTGAAGTTACCTCTCCTTTTGCTTCAACACCAGCACCGATCATTGCATACCAAATTTGATGAGAATCATTTATGTTTTGACCATGACTTGTCCATTGGGTTTTTACATTATCCCCTCTTCCATGATCAGTTGTAATTAAAATAGTTGTATTTCCTTTATAAGCAGGATCTGTATTTACAAAGTCATAAATTGATTTAAGGTAAGCATCAAAACGATTGGCAGCTTTTAAATATTCAGGATAATTGCCTGCATGTGCTAACTCATCAGTATCCCCAAAAGATACATACATTGCGTTTGGTTTCTTTGTTTTTAAATATTGCAATGAAATATATTTTATGAATCCATCTTGTGTTTCATCAGCACCAAAAGGCTGGTAAACATCCTTCATAATAGATGAAATTAAATTGATTTGAGCATCCGATTTTAACACTTCATCCACTTCATTTGCATTCATTACCGTAAAACCTGCTCTTTTTTCATTTAAAATTCTTTTGAAAGCACCCCAAGCACCAAATGCTACTACTTTATTTTTATAAAAAGGTAAAGTATTTAAATGTTCAAAAAAATTAGTATTTGGATTTGGCATGTACTCATTTGAGTTAATTGCCGTATCAACCTGACCCGTTAAAATTTCACTATAACCGGGATATGAAAACCAATATGGGTTTGAATTATCTACAAAACTACCAAATTTTCTGTTTCCATGAATTTGTCCTTTTGTAGCGATTGTTGACCAAATAAAAGGAAGTAATTTTTTTCTCTTTTCTTCAGCTGTAACACCCCCAAATTCTTTTGCAATATTTGCACTATCCCCATGTTGAAAAAATTTATATTTTAAAACCTCAGGATCTAAACCATTGAAAACTTCTTGCCAACGAAATCCATCCGTCGTGATAACAATAATTTTTTTGTTTTGAATTGTTTGCGCAAAACTATGATAGATTAGGAAGAAAGTAAATAATAAAATTAAATTGAATTTCATGGTAAAATTTTTTCAAATTTATTTTCAATTATAGAAAATTTACTAAAAAATAGATTATTTTAATATTATTAAAATTTAGCTACACAATACAAATGAGCAATAAATTGAACTTCAATTATATACAATAATGATAAAAATGATATTTCAACTTTACTAATTTTTTTAGCTGCCTAGAATGGGTTAATTTTAATAAAATCAAGCATTTTCATGTATTCAATTCGATTCATTTATATTTCCATCAAATTTTTATATGAGTTGCTTACTAATTTCAAAAAAACAGAAACATGGGCATTTCATTTTTTGAAAGAACTGGAAATAAAATTTAATGGGCAATTTGATAAAAACGTCATTAAAAAAGTTGCAAAATACCAAACAATTCAACTCTTTTTTGTAGCGAACCATTTTTCAAATTTATATGGTAGAAATAACAACAAAATCGAACAGGAAAGAAATTTATTATTTTTCTTGATGTCTGTGCTGTATGATAATTTTATTGATGAAAAACAAATTAATGAAGATAAATTAGATCTTTTATTTTACCAACCACAACATACAATACCATCGAGTTTTAATGAAAGGGTTTATATTTATTTGCATCAATCACTCATTAATCAAGTTGAAGAAAAAAATAGTTATTTAACGATTTATGAAAAACTTCACCTTGTACAAAAAAAATCAATCATTCAATTTAATGAAAAGACAACCATTGAAGAAATATTATCCATCACAACATCCAAAGGAGGACTAACGTTATTATTATGTAGGCATTACCTAATGACACCAGTTAGTAACAATATAGATAATTGTTGGTACGCGCTTGGCGGACTCATTCAAATGACTAATGATTTATTTGACACTTACAAGGATACCAAAGAAGGCATTTATACTTTTGCTAATAAAGTCAAAGATTTAAAAGCGATTTATTCCATTTATGAAAATCAAATTATTTGTTTAAAAAAATATATAAAATCATTGCCCGTTTCACGTAGTAAAAAAACAGCATTTGCAATCAGATTATCGTTTATTGCTAGTTTTGGACTGATCGCCATAAAACAAATTTCCATGTTACATGATGACAATTTCCGATTACCAGATTTTAAAAAAGTAGAAAGAAAAAAATTAATCATTGATATGGAAAAACCAATTAGTATTATAAAATTTATGTTTTACGCATACAAAACGGGAGCGTTATGGAAGTAAATATTGAATCAAGTTGGAAAAAAGTAATTGAACCATTATTCTCCAAACCCTATTTTTTAAATATTATTAATCATTTAAAAACAGAAAAAGCATTAAACAGAACGATTTATCCTAAAGGGTCAATTATTTTTAAAGCTTTTCATGAAACCACATTTGATAATGTTAAAGTCGTCCTTTTGGGACAAGATCCTTATCATCAACCAAACCAAGCAATGGGTTTAAGCTTTTCTGTACCTAAAGGGACTAAAATTCCACCTTCATTACACAATATCTATAAAGAATTACAAAATGACATCGGCATGCCCATTCCGATAGCTGGTGACCTAACAAAATGGGCTAATCAAGGTGTATTGTTGTTAAATACTTCCTTAACTGTGAGAGCCAATGAGCCTGCCAGTCACCAAAAAATTGGTTGGATTGAATTTACAAATGATGTCATTAAGTTAATATCAACCCATAAAAATCATATTGTATTTATTTTATGGGGTACCTTTGCTCATCAAAAACAGCAGTATATTGATGCCACAAAACATAAAATTTTAAAATCAGTACACCCTTCCCCCTTAAGTGCACACAAAGGTTTTTTCGGCTGCAACCATTTTAGTAAAACCAACCAATACTTGGTAGCACATGGGGAATCTCCAATTGATTGGATGCCATAAACAACTAATTATGAAATTACAAAAAAACATTTATGCTAGAATTTGTGCCATATGGGCAATCCTGATTTTTTCTTCAACAATGTTTCTTTTTATTATATTTTACTTTGTATGTTTTGTATTACCAGAACCACAAAAAACACAATGGCATAGACAAGTTTCCCGTATATGGATGAGCCTATTTTTATTTTTATCTGGCATTCAATTTGTGGTTTCCGGAAAGGAAGTGTTTACGAATTTAGAAAATGCAATCATAGTTTGCAATCACAATAGTTTACTTGACATTCCAATTAGTTTTCCTTTTTTACCGAGAGCCAATAAAACGATTGCCAAAAAATCATTTTCATACATTCCAATTTTTGGATGGATTTATACTTTTGGTACGGTTCTAGTAGATCGTAAAAATGCAAAAAGTCGTCAAGATAGTTATGACAACATGAAAAAAGTACTTACAATAGGACTAGATATGCTCATATTTCCTGAAGGCACCAGAAATAAAACAGAAGCGCCTTTAAAATCTTTTTACGACGGTGCCTTTAAATTAGCAATGGATACGCAAAAACCAATTGTCCCCGTTGTTTTGTTAAATACTAAAAAAATATTACCTAGCAAACCAATTCTTTTCTTATTGCCAGGAAAAGTTGAAATGCATATTCTTCCTGTCATCTATCCACAAATGAAAACAATCGATACCTTAAAATCTGAAGTTATAGAAGTAATGTCAGCTTATATTTTAGCCAATAATAAGCCGTAACTAATACGTAGTTGAAGAAAAAGTTCTACTTCGATTTATTTTTAAATCTCGCAAGATTCCAGATTTTGGATTGACGGTGATACTAAATGATTTGTACAATCCAATGGGGGTGACATTAATTGCCAATTGCCAACAATGCATTTCACGTGTTATAAACATACTCAATTGTTGAATACTTGCTTTTTGAACATCGATATAACCAGTACCTCCAATTTTCCATTTTGGTGTCAAACTAAAATCACCATTAAAATTTAAGGAAGAATAGGTTTGTATTTTAAACCCTGAATAATCTGGTTTCAAGGTTCGACTAAAATTAAATGAATACGAAATACTTAAAGTCCATGGAATATTAAAATCGGTGAATTCAGCTGGATTGGCTTTTACATATTGCAATTGCCTTTGTTGTTCTTCAGGTGTCATAAATGGATCTAACGGTATTTCTTTTTTCTTTGATGCCTCTTCATTTTTTGATTTACTTTTAAAAGAAGTTGAAAAAGATATTCCACCATTGGTTATGTTACCAAAATGAAATTTTGTTGGATCAATATCAATTTTATTAACACGATAGCCCTGCCTATCTGTTGCGTATGGATCTATATTAAATGAAGAACTAATATTGATTGTATTAAAAAGTAAGGTCCTTGCATAAAAATTAAAATTACCCAATTTGAAGCTGTCTGCTAAAAAGTTAAAATTAGAAGTAAAACCGAAACCCTCAATTAACTTTACTTTTTTAAAGGTAGTTCCAGTGGTATCTGAATTGTCTTTAACTTTCATCTCTAATAAATTATCAACTCCAAATCCAAGACCTCCAAAAGTTCCTTCAGAATAAGCACCACCCATTCCGATATTATCAAATTTTGAAAATCGATACCTTCTACCGGATGAATCAACTTGAGAAGTATAATGGTAGGAGGATGCTAAATCAGGTGTATAATTAAAACTGATGCTAGGTCTAATCTCATGTCTAATGGCTTCAATATAATTTCCTTTGAGCTTATAGGTTCCGAAAATTCTAGTCGCCGTTCCTACGCCAAAAGTAATATGAGCTGCATTGTAAAAACCTCTTTTTATGGTAGTATCTACTTTATTTAATTTTGCATTCCAAGTTAACATTCTTGATTGACCAAACCATTTATCTTCAAATCCAATAGAAGGTGAAATAGTAATTGGTCCTATACTAGGCAAGGATAACGAAATGGGCAAACTGTGCGTAGCACCCCATTGCATGGTGTCTAATAATTTTTGAATATTGATAGAGGAATCGTAAAAACTTACTTGGTTTTGAAAGGAGCCATTATAACCAACCCCAATTTTTTCATACCATTTACCTGCTCCTATTTGATCTTTTTTCTGGAAAGGATAAATAGTAAGTGCATTGAAATTAATATTTGGCAAACTTAAATTAACAGTTCTTTGGTTTGTATTTTGATTATGATTTAAATTGATTGCTAAATTGTATAAATTATTCCAAGTCTTTGTATAAGCAATTGACGAGCTCAGTTGATTTTGATAGTTTTGATAAGGATTATTTAGCAAATAAGAATTATATTTAGAACTTCCAAAATTTACATTCGCAGAAAAATTTGTACCAGGTAGCGCTCTGTTATCCATTGAATGAGTCCAATTGAGCATAAAAGTTTGTCCTCCTGTAAACTCATCCTTTATCAATGTATTTCGATTCAGTATTCTTGTATTTTGAAGCGATAGATTAAAATTGCCAAGGTATTTGTATCGTTTAATATACTTAGTATTTACATTCATACTCCAACCACTGTATGAATAAATATTTGCGCGTATGGTTGCATCCATGTTATCACTCAATATTTTGTAATAACCCAATCCTTCTAAACCCAACCCAAAATCTTCACTTGACGTAAAAGCGGGCGCCATTAGACCAGAATGCCTTCCCCTTGTTAAAGGGAAAATAGAAAATGGAATTTCTATGGGTATTGGAACCCCTTCAAACTCAGGATAAATGGGACCTGATAAGCCCATTTTATCATTAATGATTTTTAATTTATTGGTCACAAAAGCAAAATGAGGTTCATCTAAATTACAAGTTGTAAATTTTGCTTTCCATGCAAATGCTTCCTCTTTGTTAATTTTTTTCATCGTTTTGGCATTCACAAAAATCTCACCTTGCTGAAAATAAGTGTTTTTTGTTAGTCCTTTACCTGACTTCATATTATAAATGATGGAATCATTGATAGAGGTGATCGTTCCCTCTTTAAATTTTGGATTGCTCAGGGGACTTCCTGAAGTGTCTTTTGCACCAAAAGCACGAATTTGCTGACTTTCCTGATCAAATACGATTGTTGCTGCCTCTAATTGAGCAGATTGATAAAGGGTATTTGCATTTCCATACAGAAAAAATTCTTTTGTTTTAATCAACATAACGCCTGAATCCATTGCGTTGTATTGAACAGCAGCGGGTAAACTATCTTTAGAAAACCGTAAATTTTTTACATGTAGTGTATCTATTCGAATGGTATCCTTTGCTAACTTTATACTATCGACAGAAAGGATATTTTTTATGGTTACAACTTTTTTATCTTTAAGAGCCAATTTATTAAAATTTGAAGACTGGCTTTGCCCTAAAAATGGTTGAAAAACTATTGTTAATAATAGTAAAAAAGTCATTTTTAGCTCAGAAGGCTTAAATTTTATAGTAAATTTGTAATTTAGATATATCACTTATGCAAAAATAAACTAAAACAGCATTAAGGAACAGATTATGAAGCAAATTAGATTGATTTTAGCATATACGATTGGAATTTTAGTGTTTACATTCGTTTTTTGTGGGCTTGTTCAAGCTCAGAACCAAACAAAAACACTTAAACGAATTGTTATTGACCCGGGACATGGTGGGACTGATCCCGGTGCAAATGGCCGATATTCTACAGAAGCAGCGGTATCCTTATCCATTTCATTAAAATTAGCGGAATACATTCACGAATCCTTGCCAGATATTGAAGTTGTTTTAACAAGAACCACCGATGTATTTAATTCGGTAGTAGAAAAAGCAAAAATAGCGAATGCAGCAAAAGGCGATTTATTTATTTGTATTCATACCAATTCGGCTGACCCTAGTCGTAACCGAAAAATAATTGGTCATACTACAAAAACACATGTGATCAAGAAAAATGGAAAAAAAAGAACGGTGACGGTTCAAGTCCCGTTATATAAAGTGACTTATACCCCAAGTACAGCAAGGGGAACAGAGACATTTATTTACAATGTGGTAAAATCAGAACAAAGAAAAGAAATGGCAAGTCAAGCTTTAGATGAAATTGTGGAAAAATTAGACTCAGTTTCAGAACGTCAAATTAATGAATTAAATGAAGCCGATCCCACTAGAGCAATGATGACTAGTTTATTAACACAACAATATTTTCAAAGAGCTGCAAGTTTAGCTTTGACAATTGAAGAGGAATTTAAAAATTCTGGAAGAATTAGTAGAGAAGCAAAGCAAAGACAAAAAGGAATTTGGGTTTTATCAGCTGTACAAATGCCTGCTGTGCTCATTGAAACTGGCTTTATCTCAAACCCTGAAGATGAAGATTATTTAAATAGCGATGAAGGACAAAATCAAATTTGCGAAACTATTACCAAATCATTAATTAGGTATAAAAATTCATTAGAAAACCAAAAAAAGTCAAATGCCAATTAGCCAATAATTTTAGGTAAATTTGTAATTGAAGTCAACCAAAAAAAGATGAAGGTAAGTAACGAAACTAAAGTGGGTGCATTAACCATTATTGCAATTACTTTAATCATATTGGGTGTTAATTTTTTAAAGGGAAAAACATTTTTCAAATCTGGTAATTTTATTTACGCTAAATATACGAATACCAAAGGTTTAATTGTATCAAATCCCGTTTTTGTCAATGGATTCCAAGTAGGCGCTGTTTTTGAAATTCAAAACAATTCAGACGATCTTAAACAAATTATTGTTGCTATTAAATTGAATAATAAATATAAAATTCCAAACAATTCAATAGCAACCATTCAAGACAATCCACTTAGTACCAACAGTATTAATATCGTGCTAGGTGATTCGAAAGAATATCTTCATGCTGAAGACACAATTAAAACAGCTCCAGCTGCAAGTTTATTGGGAGATCTGATGAATACTTTGTCTCCACTTGGTGAAAAGACAAATCAAACAATTTCATCCTTACAAAAAGCATTGGAAAATGTAAATCAAGTTTTAAATGAAGAGAACAAGAACAATTTTCAACAAATTTTAAAAAATTTAACAACGACTACTACCCTCTTTAACAATTCTTTGGCTTCAATTGATGAAATGCTTGAAAAACAAAACGGTTCTATTGCACAAACTGCTAATAATTTGAATGTCTTTACTAAAAACTTAAACGACAACAATATTAAAATCAATAACATACTAAGTAATTTAGACAACACAACGAAACAACTAAAAGATGCCAATTTGAATAAAACAATTAAAGAAATTCAAGTAGCAGTAGCTGAATTGTCTACGACTTTACACACTTTAAACAATGGCAGTGGAACAGCTTCTAAATTTTTAAAAGATTCAACTGTATACAATCAATTTAGAGGTACGGTTAAAAGTTTGAATACATTGGTGGATGACATAAAAACGAACCCAAAGAGATACATCAATTTTTCTGTCTTTGGAAAAAAAGACAAGACCACTCCATTAGCCAAGCCTTTAGCAGACACAGTTAATTAATGAAGAAGCTAGGTATATTTTTATTACTCATTATTTGCTTATCATTTAAATTAAATGCGCAAAATCAATTAGGAGGTACCAATGCCCCTATTGACAGTAATAATAAACTCATTGAATTTTTATCCGCAGAAACCTACAATGTAAAAAAGAAAGATAGTATGGATTATCTTACATTAGTAGGTCATGTCAAAATTAGACAGGGGAAAACATTGTTATTTGGAGATAGTTTAATTGTAAATACAACACTAAATATTGTTGAGGGCTATGGTCATATCCATATAAATGATGCTGATAGTATACATACCTATGCCGACTATTTAAAATATTTAGGCAATACAAAAAAAGCATTTTTAAGAAAACATGTAAAACTAACAGATGGGAAAGGTGTTTTAACGACCGATTCTTTAGATTATGATGTTGCAGTCAAAATTGGCAATTTTAAAAAAGGGGGTAAGTTAACCAGAAATAAAACAACGCTTACGAGCACTGAAGGCTTTTATTATGGCATTACCCGTGATGTTATCTTCAGAAAAAAAGTAATTTTAAAAGATCCTGAAAGTTATATTAGTACGGATACTTTAGAATACAATACCTATTCACAACTTACCAATTTCACAAGCCCTACTAAAATTATTTCAAATACGAGAATCATTCGAACTAAAAACGGAAACTATAATGTAGGAACCAGAAAAGGATACTTATATGATCGTTCTTCAATTGATGATAGTACATATACATTTATTGCTGATGAAATGGCAATAGATGATTCATTAGGCCTTGGCGAATTTAGAGGAAATGTCGTTTACAAATCAAAAGATAGTTTAAGCTTTGACTTATTAGCCAATAATATCAAGACGAATAAGAAAAAAGATATATTATTAGCCACTGAATTGCCAATTTTACTCATTAAACAACAAAAAGACACCTTATATATTGCTGCTGACACCTTATATGCTGCTAGAGTTTCCGACCTAAATAGGCCCATGTCGAGGGCTAGAGACAGTGTTGGAAAAATGACAGATTCAACTTTAAATAAATATTTTGAAGCTTTTCACCATGTAAAAATATATTCCGATTCGCTACAATCAAAATGTGATAGTCTATTTTATGCTTTAAGTGATTCCACTATTCGGCTGTTCCGTAACCCTATTATTTGGTCCAATAACAACCAAATAACCGGAGATACAATTTACATGTTTGTAAATCATAAAAAACCTGAACAGCTTTCCATTTTCAATAATGCATTTACAATAAACAAGGTAGATACAACCCAATATTTTAACCAATTAAAAGGAAACAGAATGTTAGTTTGGTTTAATGATGGAATGGTGAATAAAATGAAAACAAAAGGAAATGCAGAAAATATTTATTTCGTACTTGATGACCAAAAAAAATTTATTGGGATCAATCGTTCTAATGCCCAATCCATCGAAATTGATTTTGAAGACAATGAAATTGCAAAAGTAGTTTTCTTGAATCAACTCATAGGTAAAATGACCCCAATTGGTCAAACACCTATGGAAGACATGCTGTTAAAGGGATTCAAATGGCAAGAAAATTTACGTCCAAAATCAAAATTTGAACTACTCTCCCCTAAATAAATCAAACAGTAAAGTGAGCATTGTTTATCACTTACTTTTCCATCATTAAATAGGCTTTAATAAAACCGTCAATTTCTCCATCCATTATTGGTCCAACATTGCCTACTTCATAATCTGTTCGATGATCTTTAATCATTTTATAAGGATGAAAAACGTAAGATCTTATTTGACTACCCCACTCTATTTTTTTCTTGGTTGAATTGGTAGCATTTAAAGCCTCTTGCTTTTTTCGCATTTCTTCTTCATACAATCTACTTTTAAGCATCTTCATTGCAATTTCCCGATTCTCACCTTGCGTTCTAGCTTGTTGACATTCTACAATAATGCTTGAGGGAATATGTTTTAACCTTACCGCTGTTTCTACTTTATTTACGTTTTGTCCACCCTTGCCTCCACTTCGATAAAACTCCCATTCAATATCTGCAGGGCTTACCGTAATTTCTATCGTATCATCGATAAGTGGGTACACATAAACAGAGGCAAAAGAAGTATGCCTTCGCGCATTGCTATCAAAAGGAGAAATTCTCACTAAACGGTGAACGCCTGATTCTGCTTTTAAAAAACCATATGCAAAGGGACCTTCAAATTGAATGGTAGCAGATTTGATTCCTGCTCCATCACCTTCTTGATAGTCTAATGAAGTGACTGTCCAACCTTGCTTATCACCGAACATACTATACATTCTTAACAGCATTTCAGCCCAATCCTGGCTTTCTGTACCACCAGCGCCTGGATTGATTTGCATAATAGCTGGCAATTCATCTTCAGGTTTATTCAATGTGCTTTTAAATTCAGCATCTTCAATGAATAAAACAGCTTTATCAAAAGCTTCTTTGGTTTCTTGTTCTGTTGCGTCTCCTGCTTTCCAAAATTCAAATAAAACGGCGAAATCCTCAACACTCGATGCAACCTTTAGAAATAGATGAATCCAATACTCATTGACTTTAATTTCCTTCATGATGCTTGTAGCTCGGGTATTGTCATCCCAAAAACCAGCAGACAAGGACATTTGTTTATCTTGATCTACTTTTTGAGTTCTATTGTCAACGTCAAAGAAACCTCCTCAGGACAGCTACCTGGTCCTTCATGCGCTTAATTTGTTCTATCGTCATGATCAGTTTTTAATGTTAAAAATACTACAAGCCTCATAAGCCGGATTCTGTTTCTAAACTATCATTTATCTAGCCTCACCATTACTGATGAAGTCTTGCTGCCTACCCTGGAACTTGAACGAGTCGCTCTCAATCGTTCCTATACGTGGCATTACAGCACCCAAGGTTTACCCTACAAAACAATTACTTATTTTGTTCGTGAGCTCTTACCTCACGTTTTCACCTTTTCCCCTTGCGAGGTAGTTATTTTCTGTGGCACTTTCTCTGTCCTCTTATAAGGACGCCGGCTATTCACCGGTGGGTTACTCTTTGCTGTCCGGACTTTCCTTGGCAATGACTTGCCACGATAGTTCGGGTTTGTAGTTGTACAAAGGTAAGACTTAGTATTGGAAAAACACTTCTGTTGCACCATACCCGTAAAAATCGGAGTATTGATTGATGAAACTTTTAACACCTGGTTTCACTTTTAATAAGTCATGTATCTCTTGTTTCAATTTACCTTTACCAATTCCATGAATTATGATCATGGAAGGCAGATGATTAAGGAAAGCTAATTCAAACCATTTTTCAAATTCCTGTATTTGAAAGTGCAATATTTCTGCATTACTCAAATGACTATGACCATCCATTATTTTTTCAATATGCAAATCAATGACCGATCTTGGTTGTTGTATATTTTGTTTAATTTTTGAGGCATCATATACTTTGTAACCCGCATTTCTTAATACATCAATGGGAATATGATTATCCTCGATTTTATCTGGATATGTTTCAAATAAAGGATAGCTAATAGTAGCCTTATCATCTTCTTTCAAAATTTCAATTTTTTGAAACAATTGTTTTGGCTTTATTTTCACGATTGCCTCAAAATGATCTGCTTTCTTTTTGTGGGGCGCTGTTAAAGAAAAATCGACGCTAAAACTAGGGCTATCATTAATAGCTTCAAAAGCAATATCATGTATGTAGAAATCGGTAAAAGGTGCTATAGTAGATTCAATCGAAAAATTACTTATACCTGCAAAAGATTGATCATAAATAAATTGATAACTTATTCTGTTTCTATTTGATAAATATATTTTCAAACTATCTACAACCTCATCGTTAAAATCATCCAAAATAAATTTTGGAATAATATTCAACCACACACCTTCCTCATCCTTGCTATCGTTTTTGATAACTTTTTCTTTAGGAATTTGGTCAACATATATTTTTTGTGTAGCTACTTTTTGAGGAAATAATTTTTTTTCCGTAAACCTTTTAAAATAAGGGAAATCAATTTGATCCATATAAGCTGGAAATTTTACACCCCGTACATCGATCATGACCATTTTATCATTTAAAATTTCAATGATACGTCCTTCCTCATTACTAAGTAACACTATTATTTCATCGCCTACCTGATATTTCACTAGACCCTATTTTTAAATTATCAATTACAAAATGGAAATTAATCGCTTAGTTTGGAATGTTTTCGACCGTAGAAAGTGTATAAAATAAGCCCTATAATCATCCAAATAAAAAACCACAACCAACTCACTGGCGGAATTTCAATCATCAAATACAAACAGCACATAGCGCCTACAATAGGTATAACAGCATATTTACGCAAAAAACTTAAAACAGCAACAATGATTAAAATAAAAATAAATAATAAGAATAAAATTTCTTGGTAACTATCGGTACCTGTTGCACTAAATGCAGCCATAATACGTTCTTTCCCAAAAAAAATAAAAATGATTGCAAAAAATGGTATGAGATAACGACCATTTATATAGGGCAGTCTAAAGGCTTGTTTATTTATACCCTGTGGTAATTTAGGCAATACCAATACCCCAAAACATACTAAAACAAATGCAAATAGTGTTCCAATACTTGTTAAATCGGTCATTCTACTAATGGACATAAACAGGGATGGAATACCAACGAATATACCTGTTATGATCGTAGCAAAAGCAGGTGTACCAAATTTAGGATGCACATTTGAAAATTTTTTAGGAAGTAACCCATCACGGCTCATACTCATCCATATTCTTGGTTGGCCTAACTGAAAAACCAACAATACACTGGTAGTGGCAACAACAGCACTAATTGAAATGATGTACCCAATTTTATGCAATCCTATTTTTTCAAAAACAAATGCTAGTGGATCATCTACTTTTAATTGTGTATAATTGACCATCCCTGTTAAAACTAGAGCTATTAAAATATACAATACCGTACAAATTAATAAAGAGTAAATCATCCCCCTAGGTAAATCACGTTGTGGATTTTTACATTCTTCAGCAGTAGTTGATATGGCATCAAAACCAATATAAGCATAAAAAACAGCCGAAACTCCTGCCAATACCCCTTTAAAACCATTTGGTAAAAAAGGTGTCCAATTGGCACTATCAACATAAAAAAAACCCAACACAATAACGCCAACAATTACACAAATTTTAAAAATGACCATTGCGTTGGTACTCTTTTTACTTTCTTTAATGCCTCTATAAACTAGCATCGTAATTAGCACAACAATAATTAAAGCTGGAATATTTAATATAATTCTCCAATGACCAATTATGGGTGAATTTGTCATTGCATCATATCCAATTCTTGCTAATTTGCTAAAATTTTGTGGAGAGCCTCCAGCGCTTAAATGTTGCAAAGCTTCATTATAGCCTTGTTCAGCTTGTTCGTAATTGGTAGATAGCCAACCTGGTAAATGTATATGAAAACCTTCTAATAAATTAACAAAGTAACCACTCCAACTTATCGCAACCACAATATTTCCAATAGCATATTCTAAAATTAATGCCCAACCAATAATCCAAGCAATCAATTCTCCAAATGTAACATAGGCATACGTATAAGCACTACCAGCAATGGGAACTCTACTAGCAAACTCAGCATAACATAATGCACTGAATCCACAAGTAACTGCCGTAATCACAAACAACAAAGAAATACCCGGTCCTCCATGAAAAGCTGCGGTACCAATGGTCGAAAAAATTCCTGCACCAACAACTGCCGCAATCCCCATAAAAGTTAAATCCTTAACCCCTAATTCTTTTTTTAAACCACTTGAACTATGTCCATCTATGATTCCAGCTGCAGCATCTTTTACAATTTTATCAATTGATTTTTTTCTGAATACACTCATTAAAAAGTATTATTTATTTCTGTTCATTAAAAAATTGGCTAAATCCAATAAGGGTTGTTTTCGACTACTTGTAACAGCAATTGCTTCCAAATGATCAAAAGCTTCTTTCATATAAACCGCTTTTAAGTTTTCAGCCCATTTTGCAACCCCACAATCATTAAAAATAGTTAATACTTTTTGAACTTTATCTTCCTCATTAGTAGCCAATAAATAGGTAAGTTCATTTAATTGATGTGTATTAGCCACTGACATAGCATGAATTAAAAGAAATGTTTTTTTATTTTGCTTAATATCTCCACCCACCTCTTTTCCAAAGTCTTCAGCGTTGCCATAAGCATCTAAATAATCATCTTGAATTTGAAAGGCAATTCCAATTTTTTTCCCAAATTCGTATAAATGATGACAATTATTTTCACTCGCGCCACCAATGATAGCTCCAATTTGTAAACTCGCTGCAAGCAATACAGAGGTTTTCAAAGTTATCATTTGTACATACTGGTCCATGGTTATATCTCTTAACTTTGCATAATCCATATCCAACTGTTGCCCTTCACAAACTTCTCTAGCTGTTTGATTGAAAATTTTTAAAATTTTAGGTAGATAAATTGGCTTTATGTTTTGTAAAAATTCATACGCACGAATTAACATAACATCTCCCACCATCAATGCTGTATTCAAATCATATTTAGTATGTACCGTTGGCATACCCCTTCTGAGTGAAGCTTCGTCCATCATGTCATCATGAACTAATGTAAAATTATGAAAGAGTTCAATTGCTAACGCTGCTTGATACGCATCCTCATGAATTTCATTAAATAACTCATTGCCCAATAAACACATTACAGGCCGGATGCGCTTTCCGCCTATTTGCAAGAAATAGGCACTTGGTAAATACAAGGAAGCAGGATTATTTGGAAAAAGATCCTTGTCAAAATATTGATTAAAGTTTGTAGATAATTCTTGAAAACTTAACATATTACAAACCTAACCAAAATTTAGCATTTAATAAACAGTCATTTTTTTTCGTTTACCTTAATTTTGTAAAACCTAAAAGATTGTTATGCGTATAAAAATAATTAATTTGTTATTTCTTAGTTTTTTTACAAATGCAGTATTTGCCCAAAATTTTACTTTAGATACGACCATCAATAGACAAGATCATTTGTATGCAGAACCATACCAAAAGGCAATTGGTGTTAAAATGTATCCTGGCGCTATTTCCTATAAAAAATTTCTACAAAAAAATAAAGCTTTTGAAGCCATTGGTTATGTAACTTTAGACGGTTTTAGCGCATCTTTGGTCAAAGAATTCTATGCCCCAATTATAGAAGTAGACCAGCTTACATGGTTTTATGGTTATGGTGGTCATGTAGGTTTATGGAGTGATGAATTCAAAAGAACCAATTTGGGAACCAGCAACTCAAATATTGCTGTTGGGGTAGATGGTATTATCGGACTCGATTATAAAGTTAAGAATGCACCCATTAACCTCAGTTTTGATTGGCAACCTTCGTTTAGTATTATTCAAGCTTATTTTAAAAATCAAGGTGGGATTGCCGTAAGGTATGCGTTCTAAATACAAGAAACTAAACGAGCTGCTAACAATCGTATATAAATCGTTTACCTATTTAAGCTAAATAAAGTATCCACAAATTCCTGCTTATCAAAAAGAAGCAAGTCATTTATTTGCTCACCCACTCCAATATATTTTACAGGGATTTTGCACTGATGTGCAATTGCCAACACGACGCCTCCTTTTGCAGTTCCATCTAATTTGGTTATTGCCAATGCATTCACATTGGTCACTGCCATAAATTGTTTGGCTTGTTCTAATGCATTTTGACCAGTTGATCCATCTAACACCAATAAAACTTCATGTGGTGCATCGGGTAATTGTTTTTGAATCACCCTTTTTATTTTATTCAATTCATCCATTAAATGGGTTTTATTATGCAATCGGCCAGCTGTATCGATTAATACAACATCTGCTTTTTTTGCAATGGCAGATTGAATTGTATCAAAGGCAACTGCACTTGGATCCGCTCCCATATTTTGCTTTACAATAGAAACCCCTACACGCTCACTCCAAATGGTTAATTGATCAACTGCTGCTGCCCTGAAAGTATCTGCTGCACCTAATATAACCTCATTTCCAGCAACTTTGTAATGATGCGCTAATTTCCCAATGGTTGTTGTTTTCCCCACACCGTTTACGCCAACAACTAAAATAACATATGGCTTTTTGGCAGCAGGGGGGGTAAAACCCATTTGATCAACAGGTGCATCTACTAATATTGTGGAGATTTCTGCTTGAAGGATCGCATTTAATTCAGTAGTAGAAATGTATTTAGTCTTTTTGACACGTGCTTGAATCTGGTCAATTAACGCAATGGTTGTATCCACGCCAACATCAGCACCAATCAATGCCTCTTCTAATTGATCTAGTACTTCCTCATCTACGGAGGTTTTTCCAATAATAACTTTAGAAATGCGCTCAAAAAATCCTTGCTTGGTTTTTTCTAACCCTTGATTTAATGCTTCTCTTTCTTGTTTCCCAAATAATTTCCCTAAAAAACTCATATTGTAAAAATAACAAATTCTATAACAAAAAAAGCTTCCCAAGTATAGGGAAGCCTTTAATTTATTTTCATCAAAAAAGATGATGAATTACTTAGTTGCTAAGAATTCAGCTACTTTATCTTTGTGTACAATGTTTTCCTTAAAAGTATACGCGCCTGTTTTTGGGCTACGGATAGCTTTGATAACTTTTGTCCAGTTTTTTGCTTCAGCAGAAGCTTTTAAATCCTTTACTTTCGAGTTTTTAGATGCTGCTTTTGCCATGATTATTTAATTTCTTTGTGAACAGTTACTTTTTTCAAAATTGGGTTATACTTTTTGAACTCCATACGATCTGGGGTGTTCTTTTTGTTTTTTGTGGTAATATAACGGCTTGTACCTGCCATGCCAGAAGTTTTATGTTCTGTGCATTCTAGTATTACTTGAACTCTGTTTCCTTTACGTGCCATGATGGTCTATTATTATACTTAATTACTTAATTGCCTTGTTTGTTTTAATTAGATTTTTTCGCCTGCAGCCCTTAATTGTTTTACAACTGGGCCTAATCCATTTTTATTGATTGTTCTTAAAGCATCTGTAGATACTTTTAACGTAATCCAACGATCTTCTTCTGCATAAAAGAAACGCTTCTTTTGCAAATTTGGAAGAAAACGACGCTTTGTTTTGATATTAGAATGTGATACGCTGTTTCCAGTGATCGGTTTCTTACCAGTTATCTGACATACTCTAGCCATGAGGAATAATTTTTTACGGACGGCAAAGGTAATTAAATATCGCTTACCATCCCATTTTTTTTACTTTTTTTTATTCTAAACGCAGAAATTGGTCTAAATACTGCTAAAAAATTGAAAATCTATGCCTTGTATTGTTTCAAAATCTACTATGCATACAATTCAGCCCTCAGTTCTTGTACTCTTTTATCTGCCATATATTCATCAAAAGTCATTAATCTATCAATAATTCCCTTAGGGGTTAACTCAATAACTCTGTTGGCCACCGTTTGCATGAAAGTATGGTCATGAGAGGTCATTAAAACAATTCCAGGAAAATTTTGACATCCTTCATTAAAGCTTTGAATACTCTCCAAATCTAAGTGATTCGTAGGCTGATCCAATACAACAACATTTGGATTTTGAAGCATCATTTTACTTACCATACAACGTACTTTTTCCCCTCCACTCAAAACATTGGTCTTTTTCATTACATCATCACCACTAAATAACATTTTACCCAAAAAGCCCCTAATAAATGGTTCGTCGGCATCAGTAACATGAGTAGGCACAAATTGTCTTAACCAATCCATTAAAGTCAAAGGATTGGTGAATTCTTCATTGTGCTCCATTGGCAAATAGGCTTTTGTAATCGTAGTTCCCCATTCGAAAGTTCCACTATCCGCTTTACCCCCTTCATTTATAATTTCAAAAAAATAAGTAATCGCTAAAGGATCCTTGCTTAAAAATGCAATTTTATCATTTTTGCTAACAGAAAAAGTAACATCTTTAAACAAGGTACGTCCATCAACTTCTTTTTGCAATCGCTCCACATTTAAAATTTGGTTTCCAACTTCACGTAGTGGCTGAAAAATAATGCCAGGGTACTTTCTATTAGAAGGTTCAATTTCTTCAATGGTTAATTTTTCCAACGCTTTTTTACGAGAAGTGGCTTGTTTACTTTTACTTGCATTTGCCGAAAAACGGGCAATAAAATCTAATAAAGCGGCTCGCTTCTCTTCGTTCTTTTTATTTTTGTCACTCATTTGACGCGCCATCAACTGAGATGACTCATACCAGAATGAATAGTTACCGGTGAATGTTTTAATCTTTGACCGGTCCACATCTGAAACATGTGTACAAACAGTATCTAAGAAGTGACGGTCGTGACTTACTACCAAAACAATATTTTCATAGTCAGCTAAAAAGTTTTCTAACCAACCAATGGTTTCAATATCCAAACCATTCGTAGGCTCATCCAGCAGTAAAATATCAGGATTGCCGAATAAAGATTGGGCTAACAAAACACGCAATTTAAAGTTACTTGGAATGTCTTTCATTAATGACTGATGCATGTCTTCCTTCACGCCTAAATCACTTAATAAACTTGCTGCATTACTTTCCGCTTCATAGCCACCCATTTCTCCAAATTCAGCCTCTAACTCACCGGCTTTCAATCCATCTTCCTCTGTGAAATCTTCTTTAGCATATAAAGCATCTTTTGCATGCATCACATCCCACATTCTTTTATGGCCTTGCATTACCGTATTTAAAACGGTTTGCTCATCAAACTCAAATTGGTTTTGTTTTAGGAAAGACATACGCTCACCTGGCGTAATTTCAACTGCCCCTTTCGTAGGTTCAATTTCTCCACTCAATATTTTTAAAAAGGTAGATTTACCTGCACCGTTGGCTCCTATAATTCCATAGCAATTACCCTTTGTGAAGCTAATATTTACTTCATCAAATAAAACCCTTTTACCAAAAGATAAGGTTACATTTCTAGCACTAATCATATAATTCAATTTGAAGTCGCAAAGTTAAGTAATTATAGCTTACCATTTAGATCGTGCCGAAGCAGTAACGGAAAGATCATCATAAGCACCAGCAAGAAATTTATAATGAGCAGTAATTGCAATCATAGCCGCATTATCGGTACAGTATTCAAATTTTGGTAAATACACTTTACAAGAAAGGTTTTCCCCAAGTAATTGTACTCCATTTCTGACGCCCGTATTGGCACTCACTCCACCTGCTATGCAAATTTCACGAATACCTGTTTGTTGAATTGCTTTTTTAAATTTTTTCATTAATATTTCAACAATTGTGTATTGAACGGAAGCACAAATATCATTCAAATTGGCCTCTATAAAACCTGGTGCTTGCTTTTGTAAAAAATATAAAACACTTGTTTTTAATCCACTAAATGAATAGTTTAATGCAGGAACTTGAGGCATCGCAAATACAAATGCATTGGGATTCCCTTGCTGAGCAAGTTTATCTAAAACTGGTCCTCCAGGATAAGGCAACCCAATTATTTTTGAAATTTTATCAAAGGCTTCACCAGCAGCATCGTCAATAGTTTCACCTAAAATAATCAAATCGGCCGGGCTGTTGCATTGGACAATTTGGGTATGTCCACCACTTACTGTTAAGCACAAAAATGGGAAATTGGGCTTTTTATCATCAATTAAATTCGCCAACACATGCGCTTGCATGTGATGTACTGAAATCAATGGTTTGTCAAGGGTCAGTGCCAATGATTTTGCAAATTGCGCTCCTACCAAAAGTGATCCAATTAAACCGGGCGCTTGGGTAAAGGCAATGGCATCCAATTGAGCTAATCTTTGTGAATGTGATAATAAAGGAAAAGCATTTTTTAAAGCCGTTTCTACAACAGGTACAATGTTTTCCATGTGTGCTCTACTTGCTAATTCAGGTACAACCCCTCCAAATTTTTCATGCACCGATTGATTGGCAATAAAGTTGGTTATTATTTTTCCATCCTGTATAACGGATGCAGCTGTTTCGTCACAGGAAGATTCTATTGCTAATATGGTTACTAACTTTTGATGCATCATACAAAGGTAACACAATCCAACTTATTTGCTTCGGATAGCATCTACAGGATTCATTTTAGCAGCAATGGAAGCTGGGATAATACCCGCAATCATTCCTAAAATAATACAAATACTTAGCGCTAAAATAATAATACTTGGGGCGATAAAAATGGGAAAAGGAAGAAAAGCGCCAAGGGCAATCGTAAGTATCCAAACCAACAATAAGCCTACCAAGCCACCAACTATACACAAAAAAGCACTTTCTAACAGAAATTCGTATAAAATGGTGCTACTTTTTGCACCTATTGCTTTTTTCAAACCAATTTGACTGGTTCTTTCTCTAACCGTAACAAACATTATATTGGCCACTCCAAATGCCCCTACCAGTAAAGAAAGACCTGCGATAGCCCATCCACCCATATTGATGGAAGTAAAAACACTCTCAATTTGATCTTTAAACTGAGCTACATCATTACAGGTAAAATTATCTTCTTGTGTAGGACTTAATTTCCTTAATTGGCGCATAATTCCATTGAGTTCATCCTGCAAAGCTTTGGATGGAATACCAGGCTTTGCTTGTACCATTATATAAGGATTATTGTTATCAGGATTAAAAATGGATGCATAATAACCATAGGGAACAATGACAGTTTTATCATAATCGAAACCGCCAATCATAGAACTTCCTTGTTTCTCAATGACGCCAACAATCAACAACCTTCTACCTCCATAGGAAATTGTTTTTCCCAATGCTTTTTCTGGTTTTTTATACAATTCTTCCCCAATTTTATTTCCGATGACACAATAAGGAGCGCCTCTGGTAAAATCACTCTCGGTAAAGTACCTTCCTATACGAATATTGAAAGTTTGAATTTTATTAAAATCATTGGAAACTCCATATAAATTAACCCCCTTTAAACTGTTTTCTTCAAAGGAAAAGGTAGTTGTGGTGGAAACAAAAAAGGCAATATTAGAAGCGAGTACAGCTTTTTTTTGGATAAAGTACATTTCCGAAATTTTCATGGAAGGTCTTTTAACAAACTTCCACCAAGGATACTCAGGTCCTCCATCATAGTCCCATTTATCGATAAAAATGGTATTGTTTCCAAGTCCTGATAAATCATTGCTAATTTTTGATTTTAAACTATCAATTGTCGCAAGAACCCCAATGATACAGAATATGCCAATCGTGATGCCAAATAAAGAAAGAAATGTTCTTAGTTTATTTACTTTAAGCTCCTGTAAAGCCATCTTAAAACTGTTCCATAAAATACCAAGTATTTTTATCATACAGTAAAATTAGGCCAAATAGCAATTGACTGGATTATTTTATGCAAAAGGTCAATAACTTATTTAAATGCACAAATTGTTAAGGTATTTTTGAATTGAATTTAAAATCATTCAAACGATTGATATATAGTATTAAAATCCTACTTACTTTTGCACCGATTTTTAAATCATACATTTTATGAGTTCAAAAAACATGTTTACCTCTTCGGTGGGGAAAAAATTAGTAATGGCTTTTACAGGTATTTTTTTGATTCTTTTCTTGATTGTTCATGCAGGATTGAATGCCTGTATATGGGCAAATGATAAAGGAGAAATATTTAACAAAGCTGCTCATTTTATGGGAAGTTTTGTTTTGCCACGTATATTAGAAATTGGCCTTTTCTTAGGCATCTTTCTACATATTCTTCAGGGGTATATGCTTACACTTGAAAATAGAAGTAAGAGATCTATTGGGTATGCTGTTAACTATTCAAAAGGTAGCAAGTGGTATAGTAGAAGCATGGCATTATTAGGTACTTTATTATTAATGTTCTTAATTATGCACATTTATCATTTTTGGACACCTAGTCGATTAGGTGGTATAGGTTCTATTCATAGTCTAGCAACTATTGAATACAATGGATTTGAATACCATAATTTATATGGTGAAATGCAACTCATTTTTGAAAATCCATTAGTAGTCCTTTTGTATGTATTGGCATGTGGATCTTTAGGATATCACTTGGCTCATGGATTTCAAAGTGCATTTAAAACAATAGGTATTCACAATAAAAGATACCATGCCCTTATAAGTTCCATTGGATATGGTTTCGCTATTTTAATTCCATTGGCTTTCGCCATGATGCCAATTAGTTTTTATTTTAAATTAATAAACTAATTTTCAACCAACACATTATTCTAAAATTTAGACAAAAGAATTAATTATGTTAAATTCAAAAATACCTGCAGGAAACTTAGATGACAAATGGGTAGACTATAAAGGTCATTGTAAATTAGTAAATCCTGCGAATAAGCGTAAAATGGAAGTGATTGTAGTGGGTACTGGCTTAGCTGGTGCAAGTGCTGCAGCTTCATTAGGAGAATTAGGCTACAAAGTAAAAGCATTTTGTTTCCAAGATAGTCCACGTCGTGCACACAGTATTGCTGCACAAGGGGGAATTAACGCTGCTAAAAACTATCAAAATGATGGTGATAGCGTGTTTAGATTATTCTATGATACCATTAAAGGTGGTGACTACCGTGCACGTGAAGCAAACGTTCATCGTTTAGCAGAAGTAAGTAGTAATATTATTGACCAATGCGTTGCACAAGGTGTTCCTTTTGCACGTGAATATGGTGGCTTATTAAGCAACCGTAGCTTTGGTGGTACGCAAGTACAAAGAACTTTTTATGCTGCTGGTCAAACGGGTCAACAATTATTAATTGGTGCTTACCAAGCTTTAGAGCGTCAAGTAGCTTTAGGTAATGTAACTATGTATGCTCGACATGAGATGTTGGATGTAGTTAAGATTGATGGTAAAGCTAAAGGAATTATTGCGCGTAATTTAATTACAGGTGAACTAGAAAAGCATTTTGGATATGCAGTCTTATTATGTACTGGTGGATATGGTAATGTGTTTTATTTATCAACCAATGCAATGGGATCAAATGTAACTGCTGCATGGAAAGCGCATAAGCAAGGTGCTTATTTTGCAAATCCATGTTTCACACAAATTCACCCTACTTGTATTCCTGTTTCAGGTGATCATCAATCTAAATTAACATTGATGTCTGAGTCATTAAGAAATGACGGACGTATCTGGGTGCCAAAAGCTAAAGGTGATACGCGCAAACCAAATGAAATTCCTGAGGAAGAAAGAGATTATTATTTAGAGCGTCGCTACCCTGCCTTCGGAAACTTAGTACCACGTGACGTTGCGTCTCGTGCTGCGAAAGAAAGATGTGATGCAGGATACGGTGTAGGTACTTCAAAACAAGCGGTTTATTTAGATTATGCTGCTGCCATTGAACGTTATGGAAAAACCGAAGTGGGTAAGCAAGGTTTAACCAATGTTAGCCATGAGCAAATTATTGCATTAGGTAAGGAAGTAGTGAAAGAGAAATACGGTAACTTATTTGATATGTACGCAAAAATCACAGGAGAAAATCCATACGAAGTACCAATGCGTATTTATCCTGCAGTACACTACACCATGGGTGGTTTATGGGTAGACTATGAATTACAAACTAATGTTCCTGGCTTATACGCTTTAGGAGAAGCTAACTTTAGCGACCACGGTGCCAACCGTTTAGGTGCATCTGCTTTGATGCAAGGATTAGCAGATGGATACTTTGTAATTCCATACACATTAGGAAATAACTTAGCAGACGAAATTTACAACGCTCCTATTCCAACTACACATCCTGCTTTTGAAGAAGCAGAAAAAGCAGTTGCAGAACGCATTCAAAAACTAAAAAACATAAATGGTAAGCAATCTGTTGAAAGTTTCCATAAGCGTTTAGGTAAAATTATTTGGAATGAATGTGGTATGTCAAGAAATGAGGCAGGATTAAAGAAAGCAATTGCCGATATTCAAGCATTGAAAAAAGAATTCTGGAGTGATGTAAGAATTCCAGGAGAAATTAACGAATACAATCCTGAATTAGATAAAGCCAATCGTGTTGCGGACTTTATTGAATTGGGTGAGTTAATGTGTGTAGATGCATTGAACAGAAATGAAAGCTGTGGTGGTCACTTTAGAGAAGAATATCAAACCCCAGATGGTGAAGCATTAAGAGATGACGAAAACTATATGTACGTGGCGGCATGGGAAGCTAAGGCTGAGCATGAATGGGAATTACATAAAGAGGAATTAAAATATGAAGTCATCAAACCTTCTCAACGTAACTACAAATAACCTAAACCAATTTAAATACCAGTTTAACTTAATAATATGGCACACAATCACATGAATTTAAAATTGAAAGTTTGGCGTCAAAAAAATGCCAACACACCAGGTGCTTTTGTAAAATATGATGTAAATGATATCTCTGATGAAATGTCTTTTTTAGAGATGTTAGATGTATTGAATGAAAAATTAATTACCACTGGGGATGAACCAATTGCATTTGACCATGATTGTCGCGAAGGTATTTGTGGAATGTGTTCATTGTATATTGATGGGAAACCGCATGGTCCATGGCAAGCAAATACAACTTGTCAATTGCATATGCGTGCATTTAATGATGGCGACACCATTACCATTGAACCTTGGAGATCCAATGCTTTCCCAATTGTTAAAGACTTAACTGTAAATAGAAGTGCTTTTGATAGAATCATTCAAGCAGGAGGTTATATTAGTGTGAACACAGGTAATGCAGTTGACGGAAATAGCTTACCTATTAACAAGGATGATGCTGATGCAGCTTTTGCAGCGGCTATGTGTATTGGTTGTGGCGCTTGTGTTGCAGCTTGTAAAAACAGCTCTGCAATGTTGTTCTTAAGTGCAAAAGTTTCTCACTTAGCTCAATTACCACAAGGCGAACCAGAAAGAAAATCGCGTGTGTTAAACATGGTTGCTCAAATGGATAAAGAAGGATTCGGATCTTGTACCAACACTGGTGCTTGTGAAGCTGCTTGTCCAAAAGAAATTTCTATTGCCAATATTGCTCGCTTAAACAAAGAATATTTAAGAGCAGGATTGACACAAGAATAAATAAATTTAGTCCCAAACAAATATTACAAAGGCAATCTATTTGGTTGCCTTTTGTAATTTTACAATCCTATAAAAATGGCCAACACCTATTTCCAGTGTAAACAATTTACAGTCCATCAACAGCATACTGCCATGAAAGTATGCACGGATGCTTGTTTATTTGGAGCATGGCTTGCAAAGGATGAAGCTATTGTAAATGCTAGCAACCTATTAGATATTGGAACTGGTACGGGACTATTAAGTTTAATGGTTGCGCAAGCAAATAATCATGCTCACATTACAGCTGTAGAAATTGAACCGGAAGCTGCTAAAGAAGCGATCAAAAATATTGAAGCAAGTCCTTGGAAAAATAATATTAATGTAGAAAATACATCCATTCAAGCATTTGGAAATATTCTTTCCGAAATCAATTCTTCAGAAAAGTTTGAAAATAATGTTGAATTAAAATATGATTGTATCATTTCCAATCCTCCTTTTTTTGAAGGCGACTTGCAATCACCCGATACCCATAAAAACCTAGCATCACATAGCACTGCCTTATCTTGGAATGAACTCATACAAAACGTTGACCGATTCTTAAAAAAAGGTGGTTATTTTTATGTTTTAATTCCAGCGCTGCGTGCTTATACCATGCAAAAATTAGCAAGTGAAAATGGTATCGAACTTGTAGAAGAAGTAGTTATTTTTAATGCTGCAAAACAAAAGCCATTTAGAGTTTTTCAAAAACTACAAAAATCAAGTCAACCCATAAAAGAAATTAAGCGCAGTAATTTCATCATTAAGGATGCTGAGAACAATTATACGGAACCATTTGTGGAATTACTTAAACCCTACTATTTGCATTTATAAATGGAACTTTTCCTTCTTTAATAAGTCCTTCTTAATGCATTTTCCTACTTTTATATTGAATACAAAATATAGCAATGAACTACTTTGAATTATTTGGATTACCTGTTGCATTTACAACTGATAAAAATCAGTTGAGAACTGCCTTTATGCATATCCAAAGAGCTTCACATCCTGATAAGTTTGCACAAAGCACCCAGATGGAGCAAGAACTTGCTTTAGAACAATCTGCAATGGCTAACAAAGGATTCACATTACTAAACAACAATGAACAGCTTTTGCCTTATGTTTTGGAAATAACTGGCCATATCGTTCCTGATGAAAAATACAATTTAGCCCCTGACTTTTTAATGGAAATGATGGAACTAAATGAAGGCTGGATGGACGCGGCTACTGAGGAGGAGAGACAAAATATATTAGACCAAATAAATATACTTAAAAATGACATTTACAGTCCTATTAAAGCGCATTTGGAAGCTAATACGCTCAATGATATTCCCCAAGAAGCAATGCTGCAAATAAAGGACTATTACTACAAGAAAAAATACCTTGACCGTATTTTGGAAGATTTCCACCATTAACGTAATATTGCATCCCGCCTGGATAACTTGATTATCCGAATAATAATGCCCAGATGGCGGAACTGGTAGACGCGCTAGACTCAAAATCTGGTTATCGCAAGGTAGTGCAGGTTCGATTCCTGTTCTGGGCACAAACCCTGTCACGAAAGTGACAGGGTTTTTTGTTTCGAAGCTGTGACAAAAGCTTGCTTTTGTAAACAGATGAGAAGCAAAAAACCCAACAAAGCACGAAGGGCTTTGTTGAAAGGGTTTGGGTACGCCCCTCGCGGAAGTATAGGAAGTTGGCGAAATGAAATGAAGCCGACAGTCCTGAAAAAAAGCACGAAGGGCTTTGTTGAAAGGGTTTGGGTACGCCCACCTTTTAGGAAGACGTTTTGAACGAAGAGAAAAACGGCAGTCCTGAAAACCACAACAAAATGCATAACATTTTGTTGAAAGGGTTTGGGTACGCATTAAAAAATCCCTACCTTAATTTTATGAAAACTATTTACTCTATATTATTTACAATAATTCTAGCATCATTTATAAGCATCAGTTGCTCAGCCCAAAACGACACATCTCTCCATATCATACAACTCCCAATCAACTATTCTAAAGAAAGAATTGATTTAAGTATTGAATATTTAAAAACAAGACATGGTATTACGCAGTCCACTCCTACTATTATTCCTAAAATAATTGTTTTACATTTTACTGGATTTGGCACAATAAAAACAATTCATGAATACTTTAACGCACCTACCATTGAGGAAAGTAGACAGCTCAATAAAAAAGTAAGTGCTTTAAATGTAGGATCCCATTATTTAATTGATAGAGATGGAAGCATCTATCAATTGATTCCGGATACCTTATTTGCAAGGCATGCTATTGGAATCAATTATTGTGCTATTGGTGTTGAAAATATCGGAAGTGAAAAAGAGCCACTAACTGAAGCGCAAGTTATTTCAAATGCAAAATTAGTTCACTACTTGTGTGCAAAACATAATATTGAATACCTTATAGGGCATGAAGAATATATCCAATTTAGAAATACAACTCTGTGGAAAGAAACGGATCCTAAATACATTACTTATAAAAATGATCCTGGAAAAAGTTTTATGGAAAGTATAAGAATATTGACGAAAGATTTGAATTTAAAATCAAACCCATAGTAATATTTTATAAGCTTACTCTCCTCCAACTATCTTACTAGTGCTTCGGTACAAATAATTTTCATAAATATGTCTGCGCGCAAATCTGTCAGGGGTATCTGAATTAACCAACTTCACATAAATAGCTTTTGGAACTCCATAATATTCATATTCATTCCCGTCAGAAAAAACTACCCTTAATATTTCAGATTTAAATTCAAAATCATGAATACTGGCAGTTGAAATAGTAGCTGTATATTCATTAATGGTGGCAGCATGTGTTTCAGGATGTACGCTTACTAAAAAATGATATGAAGCAATTAATTTAGTTGATTTTTCTTCAGCCATTTTTTTAGACTCTTCACTATCTTGAAACTTGTCAGGATGCCATTCCATCATAATTTTACGATACACTTTCTTTAAATCACTTAAAGTAGCCTTATCATCTACCCCTAAAATGGCTCTATGCCTTTCAATTCGCTTCATAATATCATTTTTTCGGACGCAAAATACAACATTTACGGAGTACAAATAAATTATATAAATATTAAGAATAAAAAAAGCCCTCCGTATCCGGGGGGCTTAAAAATCATAAGAAAATTAATAAAGGAGCTTTTTATATTTTATAAAAAAACTCCTTTATTTAAAAAGCCCTCCGTTTCAGGAGGGCTCACTAAACCTTATCAATGAATCGGATAAAATCGAGTTCTTTACTTTACTTCTTCAAACTGAGCATCTTCCACAGTATCATTGCTTGCGCCACCGTTTGCTTGACCTGCGTCCCCACCTGGAGCAGCACCTGCATTTGCACCTTCGGCTTGAGCTTTATAGATATCTTCACTAGCAGCAGTCCAAGCAGCATTCATGGCAGCTAATGCAGTGTTGACTTGAGCAACATCTTGCGCTAGGTGAGCCGCTTTTAAAGTTGCTAAAGCTGTTTCGATTGGCGCTTTTTTATCAGCAGGGATTTTATCTCCAAACTCTTTCAATTGCTTCTCTGTTTGGAAAATCAAACTATCCGCCTCATTTAATTTATCAACTCTTTCTCTTTCTGCTTTATCAGATGCTTCGTTGGCTTTTGCTTCGGCTTTCATTTTTTCAATTTCTTCCTTCGTCAAACCACTACCCGCTTCAATTCTAATTTTTTGTTCTTTACCCGTGCCTTTGTCTTTTGCGCTTACGTTTAAGATTCCGTTTGCATCAATATCAAAAGTAACTTCAATTTGAGGTACGCCTCTTGGTGCTGGTGGGATACCATCCAAGTTGAACATACCTAAACTCTTATTTTGATTGGCCATTGGACGCTCCCCTTGTAATACATGAATTTGTACACCTGGTTGATTATCGCTAGCAGTTGAATATACTTCTGTTTTCTTAGTAGGAATGGTTGTGTTAGAAGCAATCATGGTTGTCATTACACCACCCATTGTTTCGATCCCTAAGTTTAAAGGCGTAACGTCTAATAATAAAACGTCTTTCACATCACCAGTTAATACCGCACCTTGGATACCTGCACCAATCGCAACCACTTCATCTGGGTTTACTGAACGGTTTGGTTTTTTACCAAAGAACTTCTCTACCAATTCTTGCACTTTAGGAATTCTTGAAGAACCTCCTACTAAAATTACTTCGTCTATTTGACCTACAGAATAACCAGCATCTTTCAATGCCACTTCACAAGGTTTAATACAACGTGTGAATAAATTATCTGCTAATGATTCAAATTTTGCTCTTGTTAATTTTAATACTAAGTGCTTTGGAACGCCATCCACTGCAGTGATGTAAGGCAAGTTGATTTCAGTTTCTGTAGAAGAACTTAATTCCACTTTTGCTTTTTCAGCAGCTTCTTTTAAACGCTGTAAAGCCATTGGATCTTTTCTTAAATCAATTGCTTCTTGATTTTTAAATTCATCCGCTAAAAAGTCCATGATTACTTTATCAAAGTCGTCACCACCTAAGTGCGTATCACCATTGGTAGATTTCACTTCAAATACACCATCTCCTAAATCCAAGATTGAAATATCAAAAGTACCACCACCTAAGTCAAACACGGCTATTTTTTGCTCAACATTCTTTTTATCTAAACCATAAGCTAGTGCTGCTGCAGTTGGCTCGTTCACAATTCTGCGAACTGTTAAACCAGCAATTTCGCCAGCTTCTTTCGTTGCTTGTCTTTGTGCATCATTAAAGTAAGCAGGAACTGTAATAACTGCTTCAGTTACTTCTTGTCCTAAATAATCTTCCGCAGTTTTTTTCATCTTTTGTAAAACCATTGCAGAAATTTCTTGTGGAGTATACATACGACCATCAATATCTACACGTACGGTATCATTCTCCCCTTGTACAATTTTGTAACTCCAATGAGATTTCTCTTCAGTTACTTCATTAAAACGACGACCCATAAAACGCTTCACACTAGAAATCGTGTTTTCAGGATTCGTGATGGCTTGACGCTTTGCAGGATCACCTACTTTACGCTCGCCATTCTTTAAAAAAGCAACAACCGATGGAGTGGTTCTACGACCCTCATCATTTGCGATTACTACAGGTTCGCCACCTTCCATAACCGATACACAACTGTTTGTGGTACCTAAGTCAATACCTATTATTTTTGCCATAAAGATTGGTTTTCAATGATTAATTACTCTTAAATTAACAATCTTTATGCCACAATGTCCTGTAATGAAAATGTAAACAAAAATGGAACTATTGGCAGAAATCAACCTAATAATGGGTTCCAAAATGACATGATTATAGTATTTTGGTGTTGAAAAGGCAGTTAAATGGATTTTACAGCCGCTGATTTTGAAGATTTAAAGGTAAAATTCTTTTGCATCGTGTAGCTAAATATAACAACAAAAAAAGTGGTAGCAATTTTTGAAGGGGTAGCATACCAACCAAAATAATCAACAAATAATTTTAAAAAAAAGTAGTTAATAACAATGCAGCCCAATACAACTATAAAATATTTAAAAAGTTGTTCCGATTTTTTTACCGTCGTTTCTTGAAAAACTACATACCTACTAAGATAAAAACCAATTGGAAAGGTTACAAAAAAACTTGTTATAAAGGATGCAATATGAGGACTAATCATTAGACCTTGTAATTGAATTGATTGTTTGTGGAATAAATAATTGTATGAGACAAAAAAACCCAATATATCTAAAAAGGTATTTCCTCCACCACAAGCAGCATATCGAAATGTTTGCAATGGCATAAACCTGCGAAAAAGTGGATACACCAAGTCAATAAGTTCAAGAAGGTGCTTACTAATAAATTTGTGTAGTTTCAACATGAATTTACAAATATAATATTTTATTAAATTACTTTTGCAACGGGTAATCAATTTTTATGCAGCTTACACAGTTACTAAAACAAAATATAGCCAATTGCATCCATCAATTATATGGTGCTTCCATTCAAACCGAACAGGTATTAGTAAATGCCACTAAACCAGAGTTTGAAGGTGATTACACAATCGTTTTATTTGCATTTGTTAAGCAATTAGGAAAAAGTCCAGAATTGCTTGGTAATGAATTAGGCAATACCATGCTTACTAAAATGCCTGGTATTTTGACTCATTATAATATTGTTAAAGGTTTCTTGAATTTTACGATTAGCAATCAATACTGGTTTGACATTATTAAAAATACTGAGGCCTCGAATTTAATTCCAATCACACATTCACCACGTAAAATTATGGTGGAGTACTCCTCCCCTAACACCAATAAGCCATTACACCTAGGTCATTTAAGAAATAATTTTTTAGGTTGGAGTATTGCAGAAATCTTGAAATTACAAGGCAATGAAGTGGTGAAAACTTGTATTGTAAATGACAGAGGCATTCATATTTGTAAAAGTATGATTGCATGGCAGTTATTTGCTAATGGAGCAACACCATCGGATACCCATCAAAAAGGCGATCATTTTGTAGGAGACTATTATGTAAAATACAATGACGCTTATAAAGCACAAGCTGCTGAAATGATTGCTGGTGGCATGACGCAAGAGCAAGCAGAGAAAGAAGCCCCTATTCAAAAAGCTGCACAGGAAATGTTATTAAAATGGGAACAAGGCGATCCTGAAACGATTGATTTATGGAAACGCATGAATAGTTGGGTATATGAAGGATTTGATACAACCTATAAAAAGATTGGATCTGATTTTGTTAAAACCTATTACGAGAGCAACACCTATTTATTAGGAAAAGAATTGGTAGAAAAAGGATTGCAGAAAAACGTTTTTTATCAAAAAGAGGACTCCTCTGTTTGGATTGATTTAACGGGGGATGGATTGGATGAAAAAATTGTACGTCGTAAGGATGGCACTTCCGTTTACATAACACAGGATATTGGCCTTGCTGAGGTAAAACAAAAAGAATTCAATACCGACACAAGCATTTATGTTGTAGGAGATGAACAAAATTATCACTTTAAAGTACTTAAATTAATTTGCCAAAAATTACAATTGCCTGCAGCGGATGGCATTTATCATTTAAGTTATGGCATGGTAGAACTGCCTACAGGTAAAATGAAAAGCCGTGAAGGAACGGTCGTAGATGCTGATGATTTAGTGAATGAGATGATTACAATTTCCAAAGAAAAAACAGAATCCTTAGGCAAGGTTTCCGACTTCACGGAGGCACAATTAACGGAACTATACAATACGATTGGATTAGGCGCCCTTAAGTTTTTCTTATTAAGAGTGGATCCAAAAAAGAAAATGATTTTCAATCCAGAAGAGAGTATTGATTTTCATGGATTCACTGGTCCATTTATTCAATATACCCACGCACGTATTAAAAGTATTTTAAGAAAAACGGGTACCACAATTGAATTAACTCCTTCCGAATTATTGCCTTTAGAAAAAGCATTGGCTTTTGAACTATCTAATTTCCCTGCCGTCATCAATGAAGCCGCAGAAACTTTAGATCCTTCCAAAGTAGCCATCTATACTTTTAACCTAGCTAAATTATTTAATAGTTTTTATGCTGAATTATCTATTGCCAATGCCGAATCAGAAGTAAAAAAACAACTTCGCATTCAAATTTCCATTTTAACGGCTGCGACTTTACAAAAAGGAATGCAAGCTTTAGGAATTGAGGTGCCGGAGCAAATGTAACTTAGGCTTCACTAAGGTACGTTTATTTTCGCTTTGGCTTATAAGGAACGTAGGTTTCAGGGGTCATTTCCTCCACGCCCCATTTTATTAAAAGTGAATCCATTTGATCTTTTGGTAAACTTGGATGGTCATAATGTCCAGCGTCCATTTTTTGTCGCATGGCTTCATATATACTTACGGCACAAGCAACCGATATGTTCAAACTTTGTATGATACCCATTTGAGGAATGATAAAATTACCATCCCCTAAAGAACGACACTCTTCTGTTACACCTGCATGTTCATTACCAAATACCAAGGCCACTGATTCTGTAAAATCAATATCATATATTTGAACAGCATCACTAGATAAATGCGTAGTTAGTATTTTAGAGAAGTTTTTTCTTACAGCTTTCATACATTCGTTTAAGTCATCAAACTCATGAATGGTTAACCATTTTAAAGCACTACTACTACTTTTGTATCCAAACTTTTTATGTCTTGGAATTTTAGTCGTTAATATATAAACATCCTGAATACCCACTGCATCACAGGTTCTTAGCACAGCCGAAATATTATGGGGGTCCTGTACATTTTCCAATACTACCGTCAAATTCGATTGACGCTTACTCAATACTTTTTTTATTTTATCGATACGTTCTGGGGTCATTATTTACATTTGTTCATTTGTATAAGGGATGCATAAATTATTTCATTATTTTTATCATTATGCGCATTTATTTCAAAAATGGGCTTCTATATTGAACACCTAATCCATATTTTTTGAGCGGTTCGATACAACCACTGTTATTTTCAAAACGATAATTTAGTCCTACTCCATTTAATTCAGTCATTAAAAGTGGTCCATCCATATCTACATAATCCAATTGTGGCAAAAATTGTGCAATAGCCGCTGAACCAATCACTGACTCATTCATACTACCCATCATTACTTTTAAATTCAAAGTACGCGCTTCCTTTATCATTCTTAATGCTGGCGTTAATCCACTACACTTGGTTAATTTAATATTGATGCCGTGAAAATAATTCGCACAAAAAGCAACGTCTTTCTCCAAAACACAGCTCTCATCTGCAAATAATGGCAATGCACTTTGTTTTTTTAATTGAGCCATCCCCTCCCAATTGTCTTTGTCTAAAGGTTGTTCCACCAATTCAACCCCTAATTCCGCCAAAGCCGGAATTTTAAGCAATGCTTCCTCAGTTGTCCAGCCTGCATTGGCATCTACACGTATCGGTTTATCAGTATGTTTACGCAAAGCTGTCATCATTTCAATATCGTATTCGGTCCCCACTTTTACTTTGTATATCGGCCATGGATGGGCTTCCACCTTTTGCACCATTTTTTCAATGGAATCAATGCCTAATGTATAATCACATATAGGTGGTAAATTCATTGTGGATGCTGACTTTGGGGTATACCATTCAGTTCCCCATAATGTATGAAGTGGTTGCTTTTTCATTTGTCCCCACAAATCCCATCCAGCCATATCTAATGCACAAACTAAGAAAGGGTCATTGGGAAAAAGATGATGTAAAAAGTGCCAAAAACGTTCCGGATCAATTAGCGCGAATTTTTCAATTACTTTTCGGTGCTTTTCTAATTGCCCCTTCATTCCTTCCACACTCACATTATAATATACAATCGCTGGTGCTTCGCCAAAACCCTCCCAATTGCCCAAAGACAATCTTACCATTAAACTTTGCTGATGCGTTTTGGTTCGACCATTTGAAATGGTAAAAGGATATTCAAAAGGGATAGATTGTTCCCAATAGTTTAATTCCACATGATTAAAATTTGCGCGGTTATGAAAGCAATTTTATAAAATATTGTTTAGCGACCACTTGCGGTTATTTCCTTTTTCCATGTTGCGTTAAATTTAGTCGCTGCTACTAGCTCCTCTAAATTCAAATGCATTCGATACCTCCAATAGTGTGTTGGATTTGAAGGTATATTAATCCGTTCTTCATGGGGATCTGGGCTTCTCAATGATTCATCAACCCCCAAATAATCCTGCATTTGAAAAATAGCCCACATAGCAGGTGAGTATAAATGTTGTAACAAAATGGCTTTATTAATCCAAGGTTCACAATGCATCGGTGCTTGTCCACTTTGACCCATTTCTTCCTCATAAAATTTTTGCGTCCTTGAACTATCCTCTTCCCACCAACCACGAATTGTACTGGTATCATGTGAACTAGGTGTAACCACGCTTAAATAGTTTGCATCATTTGGATGAAAAAATATTTTATGAGCAGCTTTTGGCATTCTTTGCACTTCTAAACTTAAAATACCTAATTGATACATAACATGAGGTACACAGGATGGAACGAGCCCTAAATCCTCACCACAGATCAACATATTTGTTGACATCTTAAGCAAGGGTAATTTTTGCATAGCTTCTTTTTCCCAAGCAGCATCCTGACGTTTAAAAAAATAATCTACATACAATTCTCTTAATGATTGCTGTGAATTGTAGTCTAGGTTTTGGAAAGAGCTAGTACTTTCCATATTAAATCTGAAATGAAAATGATTTGGCATGTCAGCTTCAAACATTATTACATTGCTCATTAATTGATACAAGCCTAGCTTTATTTTTTCGTGCCAATCATTCTTTGGCAAAACAGCAAAATGTGCTTCAATTAGTCGTTGTGTTTTAAAAGCAGCTAAAAATGCATAATGTCCATCTCCTATTGACGTTAAATATTCTTTTTTTACCAGTTCGTTGTCATATCCAAACAACTTAAATATAATGGTTTCATTGATGAAAGGAGTTGTAAACCTTTGATCATCAAACCTTATCCCTTTTGCGTTTAATTCATTCAAAGAAACAGGAATAGACGGAACAAAATGGCCCATAATTCCTTCTACTGCATGCATTGGGATGCTCCAAATTCTAAAGAATCCTAAAATATGATCAATCCTAAATGCATCAAAGTAAAACTTCATTTGATCAAATCTTGACTTCCACCATGCAAAACCATCTCTGGCCATTTTCTCCCAATTATACGTGGGGAAGCCCCAGTTTTGTCCACTTACTGCAAAATCATCTGGAGGAGCACCTGCTTGCATATTCATATGAAACAAAGTAGGATGTTGCCAAGCATCCGCTCCATATCGATAGACGCCAATCGGAATGTCCCCTTTTAAAACAATCCCATTTTTATGCGCATAATTGGAAGCTTCTAAAAGTTGTAAATGCAAATGGTACTGTACAAAATAAAAAAAGGCTATTGCTTTATATGT
>Ga0209188_1000175_pt1 | contig 71804 bp, 109 predicted proteins | sample C_130625_EF_Meta_FD_187307 | JGI IMG/M metagenome (GOLD analysis project Ga0209188, IMG submission 187307) | Freshwater microbial communities from Lake Croche, Canada to study carbon cycling - C_130625_EF_MetaG (SPAdes) (version 2) | ecosystem: Environmental > Aquatic > Freshwater > Lake...
TGTGTTGCCACGATGTGTTTCTCCTTGTTTGCGTAATGGATTCGTAATTGGGGGGCTGGCGAACCAGCCCCCCTACCCTACGAGAGGCTTTGGCTATTAAGCGGTGTAGACCTTAACGATAGCCTGGTCGGTGATAACACCTAGACCCCAGATTGCGTACCATGCTAGTGCGTGCTCACGACCGAAGTCTAGAACACCACCGTCACGGAGTTCAACTGGTAGAGAGATTGCGTGACCGAAAGCGTTGTCACCAATCATGATTGACTCGTAAACGTCAGTAGCAGTAGTACCAGTAGTTGCAGCAGCACCAGTGTCAACTGGGTTACCTCCACCACCAGCAACGCTGTTGACCTTAACTGCGTTGGTACCAGCGTATGAAGTCTGGTCAGCAGGGTTGCTGCTAACTGACTGGCTGTAAGCGAAGGATGAGTTACTTGCGATGTTTGTACCTGAAGCCAACTTGTTAACCTGTGTGGTCTCGATGAACACGACGTCGTATAGACGACCGATTTCACCTAGCATGAAGTTACCTGGAGCAGCGTACTTGGTTACTTCAATGAACTCTGGGTTCGAGCGAAGGTCACGAGACTGCTTAGGGTGGATGAACTGAACGTATGTCTCACCAATGCGAGGGATGTTCTTACCTGCAAGGGTTAGAGCAGCATCCTTGATAGCAGCAGTTGTCAACTTGTGGTCTGCAGTAACAGTTCCAAGGCTAGTAGCCTTTGAGCCTTCGTTGTACAGGTTGAAGTTAGTAGAACTGTTGTATGCAGAGCGGTCATAACCGAAGACTGCTGAAGTAGCAGCACCTAGAGTCTGACGAGCCTGTACATCAAGGTACTGAGCCATGTGGCGACCTAGCAAACGAGATGCAGAAGCCATGATGTCATCGAACGATGCGTTTAGCAATAGTTCAGAGACAGCAACACCGTAGCCGTGTTCGGCAACAGTAATAGCAATCTGCTCTGCAGTTAGAGCGTTGGTAGTCATACGTACACCTTCAGTTAGTGGAGTTGGGTCCACTGAGAAGTTCTTGTAACGTAGGAAGTTAACACGTAGACCTGGTGCAACACCAAGTTCGGTCTTCTTCACAGCGAACTGCTCAAAGCGAAGAATAGGCATCGCTTGGAACAGGATTTCTTTAGACCAAATGGTCTGGATTGACTGGCTTAACTGTGAGTTAGAGCCAGAGTAAGCGGTAGGGGCACCTGCAAGGGCACCAGTACCAGTTATAGCAGAACCTGCCATTTGTTTGCTCCTTTCAAGAGCGGTATTAGGTTAGGTGATTAATTACCGAACAGCCCTTGTCCACGGTTATTGCCGCCAAGCAACTTGGCACGATTCTTCGCATAATCAGCCAAAGACATCTTAGAGATGTCATCAGGAGAGTATGACCTAGGGTCCGAGTCATTGTCCAGGGGTCCAGAGGCAGGAGCCGTAATTCGGGTTCCTACCATCTCTTTGCGGGTCTGCTGTGATGCGTTCGCAACAGAATCCACGATTTGAGCAGTCTTGTCTTTCAATCTAGAAATGCTTTGCTCAATGTCATCTCTAGAATCACCAGCAATCATGTCAATTAGTTCTGGCATGATGTTGTCACGTTCAGCCTCAAGACGCTGCTGACGGTACTGCTGAAGTTCTTGGAACTCACGCTCACGTTCAAGAAGTGCGAATGCCTTCTCACGCTCTGAACGCTCTGCTTCAAGTTTTTCTGACCATTCTTGCTCCTTAGTTTTAAGGAGGTCTTTGAAGGTCATTTCTTCTTCTTCTTTAGCCTTCTTTTCGGCTTCACGTTCTGCGTCACGCTGTAGGCGTGCTGTTTTACGTGCTTCCTCTTGGGCAATGCGTTCTTCACGCTCTTTACGAAGAAGGGATAGTTCTTCCTGCAACTTATCAATCTGCGGATACAGTTTCTGCTTTTCCTGTGCACGAGCCTTTGAGATGTCATCGGCTGTGAATGTAGGTAGTGGCTTCACTTCTTCTGCTAGTGCTTCAATAGTTACTGGGGTTTCAACAGCATCTGCTGTCAGGTTGTTTTCATCCATAATGGGTTCTGCTTTCATTCTCGATGGTCGTTTTCCGAATGCCTTGCGGCGTACCACATGACCTTGTCAGTTTGTTACAAGATAAGGATGCCTAAAAAAAGCCTTCTTGTCTTGCTAAACCTCAATGATTTATTGAGGAATTCTTTAATCTTTATCTACAGTTCTGCGTGATGGAAGTTGAGTTCCATAAGCATCTTGTACTAAGTCTTGACGAATTTGTTGTTCACCCTGTAACTCCATACCAACTTCTTGTTGCCCCTGTGGAGTAGGGTTCTGCGGGTCATTAGGACCCAAAATACCATCGCCAAGTATGTCTCCATCACCCATCATCATTGGGTCCATAGGAGTGGCAGTACCGTCAGGACCTGGCATCATGCCAGTCATGTCCATAATCTGCTTCTGTACTTGAATCTTAATAAGGTTGAGAGCACCATCTGCTTGAGCATCTTCAATGAGTTCCATACGAATCTCTTCGAGTTTCTCTTCAGGGAATTCTTCACCAAGAGCACGCAAGGCACCTTCTTTAGACTCAAGACCCATAGACATCTTCTGCTGTAGTTCGTTAAGAAGTACTAGTTTGTCTAGAGGTAGAGGCTGTGGGAAATGAGCATAAGTAATGTATGTAATAGGGTCATTAGGGTCAAGTTCTGGTAACTGACCTTCTTTAATTGGACCGTCTTGGTTTGGGTCATACTTTAAACTGTCAGGTTCTTTAATAGCAAGGTTAAGAATAATAAGTTCATTAATCTTTTCTAAACCCTTGCCGTACTGAGCCTTCTTCTGGGAATAGCGGTTCATCAAAGGCTGGAACTGAATAGAAAGTGCAACGCCCGAAGTGTTTGAGATTGGCTGAACCTGACCCAAAGCAGTCTCTGGAACATTCATAAGTTCGTGCATAGAACGCTTAAGCATCTCTAGGTATTGCATAGCACCACCTAGACCAGCAGCACCACCTTCAAGGTTGAACACCTGAGCGTCTTTAGGTAGACCACCCCAGACTTTCTTTGCACCCTTTTCAAGGTTAGAAGCCTTAGCACCAACAATAACTGTCACAGGGGCAGCGTGGTAGTTGATGATGTCAGCAATGTCTGTGGAGATTTCGTTGTACGAACGGTTCACAGTAATAATGTCATGGGCATCTGCTAGACCCCATGGGGAACCTGATACAGGGATGTTTGGAATGTGGACAACAGGAATCAAACCTAGTGGATTTGGTCTTGAGTCAATAAGTTCGTCATTGATGTATTCTTCGATGATGTCATCGGTAAGAATTTCGGTGTAGGTAAAGACCTGACGGGTACCTTCAAGGCTTGTGCCCCAGAAACGGTACTTCTGTTTGAATCTAAGTAGGCGAGTTCTATCGTGTGGGTGGAACTCTGGGAAACAGAACGCTGGGTTCATTGGAAGGATGCGGACACGCCCTGGGTGGAAGCGACCAATACTGTCGTCCCAAGGCTCTTCGTAGGCTACTTTAACAAAGCAGTCTCCATTAACGGCACCAGTCTGTGACATCTCAAACAAGACTCGCATCTTGTCGTTGTCAATCTCCCAAACTCTTTCAAGTCTGCTAGGAATGATAGCCTCAGTAAGTTTTGGGCTACGGAAGTGGATACCATTACCAAAAGTAAAACGGGTTAGATAGTCAATGAATGCACGGTAATAGTTAAGGGAAATTTGCATTTCACCTTGTTCACGACGGTAACCCCAGTGGTGACCAAGATACATAGCCCAGTTAAGGCTGTAACGATTTAGTCGGGGACCGTGGACTTCAAATTCTTCATCAGCAAGTTCTACCAAACCTAATGGAGAGATGGAAATGGTAAGGTCTGACGACGCCGCCCTGTAACTCGGGGGAGAGAAGTCCATAAAAGACATTAGTCGTCCTTACTGCGTGCTTTGTGCTTACGGGCAAGTATAGCCTTTTTCTTTGCTTCAAAGCGTTGTTTGGCTAGTTTCTCTTGCTTAGTCTTTTCAGAAGTTTCAATGAATCTACCCCCGTGCTTTTCGTACTGAGAGTGAACCCAGTGACTCGCACCAGGACTAGGGTAGGTAGCGTATTTAGCCTTAGCCTGTGCGACAAACATTGCATACATTTTAGGGTTGGCTGGAACCTGTGCCATCTTATCTCCTCAAGCCGAAAACCGCCCTCCGCCCTTATGGAGCGGAAGGCAAGTTAACGGAGGTAATTAGTCCTGAACTACAGTTGGGTTAAGACGCATTGTACGTCCACCAGAAACAACCTTAGTTTCAACAATCTGCTCTGAGTAGTTCGTAAATGAACCGTGAGCAAATTCGCCAAGATAGGTTGGTGCTTCAATCCATGATGCAGAACCAACGTGGGCACGTTCTGCCATGGTCTGGTCTGCTGGCTTCTGCCATACTGGAGCGTTGCGGTTTGGACGACCAGGAGCGGCTGCAAAGCCGTTCATGATGCCTGTCTCAAAATCGGTTGGGACGTCAGTATCGGTTGCGATACCTTCTTCGAAACGTAGAGGACCACGGCGTTCGAGGTTGCCTGCACCCTTCATTTCGTACATCTGTGGTGCTCTTTCAGGGAACATTGGTGCTGGACCGATACCCATAGGTAATCTCCTTAAATCGGGAATGGAAAGGAACTAGTATTTCCATTAATAAGTGTCCCTTGTTTATTGGGCTTTCGCACCCCAAACTCAAACTTTTTAGAAGAATGCCCCACTACTTACTTCAACTTCTGGCATGACAAGTTCTTGAGTTAGAGAGCAAGCAATTGCCAATGAGTCTACAAAGTCATCATGAGCGTAGGTCTCGTCTGGAGCCGCAACCATAAAGTTAGGACCTTTGTATTGAATTTCAGCATCAGTCATTTGCTGATAGAAACGTTTCCATACACGCAATCTACGGGTATGAGCATGTGCTGGGTAGGTCAAAGCCTGACGTTGAATAAGAGCCTGTAAATGCTTGTAACGCCTAGATTGTTCTGTAGGGCTAGATGTAACTGCCACTACTTCTGCACGACCCATAAGGAGTTTTAAACGTTGGGCAACAGCATCTCCAACACCGTTGGCGTCTACTCCAATAGCAAGTACGTCGTAGTTACTGAGGAAGTTGACTATTTGAAAGTACTGTTCTTCCCAGTCGTCACCCTGTAATTCGAGCCAGTTAAGTACTCTGTGGTCAAAATAGCCAAATTCATCAGGTCTATCCCAGTCAACCCATACGACTGTAACGACAGTGGAGTCAACTTTTCGTGCAGGGTCAATTCCAACGACCACTGGCGTTTTGTGCCACGATTTGACGAGTTCCTGAGAAGTGTCACCCAAAGCATCCAAAGCGGAACTCGTGACAAACATGCCTCGTTCAAGTAGCCATTTACAGTTATACGACATCTGGAACTCATCGGAATCCTCTCCAATACGTAGCATTTCTTGCTTAATAAACTTGTGGTATTTAGGGTTTACCTTAGCCACTTCACGCCAGTCCCATTGGAAATGATTTTGCCTATTGCCTCGCTGAGTTTGCAACCGCTTGTTCAATTGAATGGCTTTATAGAAGTTGTTCTTGCTGGTTGTAGGTGTACCAGTCTTCACCATGGTACCTGCGTAGTACGCAAGCATCGGAGAGATTGACTTGGCTACTACGAAGTCATCTGCTTCCTGACACTCGTCAATAACAATAAGGTGGAACGACTTAGACTCAATCTTTGCTCTTGGGTTAGCAGTCATCATTGTTATGGAGGAGCCAGAGTTCTTAAGTCGAATTTGGCGAGTAACTCCACCAATACGTTTGGCTTCGTCATCAATCTCTGAGTCACCCAGAACTTCTAAGGCTCGTTCTGAGGTTAAACGAGTAACTGTTCTATTGAACAGGGTTTCTGCCTGTCCTTCCGTAGGAGCAAACAGACCTACCCAAATACCGTCTTTAAACTGACCTAGAAGGTCTGGGTATAGTTTGGCTAGACGAGGTAACAAAATCATTAGAGTGGCTACAGTGTCCGCTACAGTTTCGGATTTACCTGACTGACGAGATGCTAAAGCGGTGACCTCTTTACCGTCACCAATAATGACGGACTCCATCATTCTCCGTGCCAGAGGTTTCTGATACGTATGGAGGTCGTGTCCAACAAGGACGACAAGAAACTGCATCATCTTGTCTACAAGGCGGTTTACAAAGTCTTGAGATAACTCATCAAGTTGCTCATCGGCTTCAAAAGACTCAGTATCAGCAGGCTCGCTCGTATAGTATTCGGGGTTTATTTCCTCGAACTTATCGTCTTCAAAACTCATTTTCGGACCTTTTTAGTAGTTCTTGAATAATAGCGAGTAATGCTTCTGCACCAATCTCGGCTTCTTTCAAGGCTTCTGGCGTACCGCCACGCATACCAGCAATGTTTTTGCCGATAGTGTAAAGCGAGTTCTCTGCCCAGACAGTTAGTTCAGGACTTGAAATCCCACCAACCCTCTTCTGCAGTTTGGTCTGGGGCTGGCGTCCAGCCTTCTTCAAAATCTTCATAAGTTAGTAGCCGTCCTTGCATTGCGTTATTGAGTGCCGATTCTTCGTCTTCTTGTTGACCAGTCCACTTGCCAAAAACAATTGCCTTATGGAACGGTAATCTAAAGATTACTGGAGTAGCAATTCGAAAAGGCTCTTCAATTTCTTGAGTCCAACCACGTACCACTATTTTCCATCCCCATTTAACTGGGAAATCAATTACTTGTATAAACCGAGTTTTTCCGATTTCGTGTACCTTGGGCATGTATTCCTATGGTTTATGCGGTCGATGAGCCTTACCAGCAGTAGCAGGGTTCTTACCTGCTTTTGCTCGCCTGTTTGCTTCTGCAATGGTATCACGTTCAAACTTCCTTTGACGTCTAGCCGCTGCTGGAGTTCTATAGTCTTGAACAGCATCAAACAGAAGTTGGTTGGTTCTAGCGGTTCTATAAAGTTCTTCTTGGGCTCTTGCCGAAGCGTAAGACATGTCTGCCATGCCACGAGGTTTCTTGTCTAGCCAACGCTTGATGTACCAGCCTTTAGACCAAGAACCACGGAAAGATTCCCACATGTGCGGAGTCACATCGTAGTAGTTGTAAAACGTACTATCACGAAAAACGACTGTAAGAACTCTACGAGCAGGGTCATACCCAGCAGCCACGGTGCGTGGACGTCTTGGGTTGGAAGAAGATGTTGGGCGGATTGTGATGGGAGCAGGGCTCTCCATGTCAGCACCAACACGAGCATCCGCTGCAAAGTTGGTGTAATTAGGGACGGTTAACTCACCGTTAGCGTCATAGTTTAAGTACTCGCCAGCGGTGACTTCATAACCCATACCTGCTGCTTTTTCAATTTCATCATTGAAAATAGCAAGGCTCTCTACAAAAAGACCTGTCTTAGCGGTTTTGCCGTAGCGAGAAGGCAGGGGAAGGGGAGCAGCGACACCCTCTGCTCCCCCTTGCAAAAGTTTTTTATACTGCTCATCGGCAGACCTTTTGCTAATACCAAAGCCACCGCCACGACCCACACGTGAGTCGTTGCGGTTCTGCAGTTCTTGTGCAGATGGAGACGAATGGGGTATTCGACCCTGAGTTCTACCTCTAGCCATGGTACTGCCCTGTTGTTAGTTTTTTAGTTGTATAAGTTGTATGTAACTGTTGTTGAACCAACCTGGGCATCGCTGATGTTTTGGCTACCAATTACAACAGTGTTGGTACGGATACCTGGAACAACTGATGCTGGGTAGAACACTAGTGGTGTAGCACCTGGGTCAGCAGTTAGAGCCTTGCTGATGGTCAATGCGTTTGTTGAACGAGAAGTAACAAATGTTCCATCAGGGATACCAGCACCAGTAACAATGCAGTTAACCATGCTTGCAACACCTGTCGCAACGTTCAAAGTGTAACCACCTGAAGTAGAGGATGCTGAAGTTGCTACAAAGTTGTCGCTTGCAGCAGCAAATGTAGCCGCACCAGTTAGACCAGTCAAAGCGTACTGGAATGAAGTAGTGCTTGGAACAGCGGTTACTTGCACTGCATTAATCAAGTTAGTTGAAATTGAACTGTTCAACTTAGAGGTTGCAACAGTACCAAAAGTAAGTAGGTTCTTGAAAGTAACTAACTTGCTTGAGAAGGTACCAAATGCAGCCTGACTTAGGGTGACGGTTGTTCCGCTAATTGCAGTGATGATAGTTCCATCAAGGATACCAGCACCGACAACAGTCTGACCAACAACCAAAGCAGTGTTGTTGTCTACAGTTAGGCTGGTTGAACCTGCGGTACCTGAAGCAAACTTAGCAAGGCTAAAGGTTACTGCGGTAGTGCTTAGAGCCAAAGTAGTAGCCTTGCTCAAAGTGATTGAGGTAGTTCCACCACCAGATGATACGTAAGTACCGTCAGGGATACCGACACCAGTCACTAAGTGACCGTTAGCAGTGTTGGTAGCAACGTTTACACCAGTACCTGTTGGGATAGTCAGTGTAGTTGAACCAGAAGTAGCAGTACCAGTGGTAACTACTGACTGAGCAACTAGGGCTGCAGTGCTAGTGCTAGAACCGCTTAGAGTAACCGAAGTTCCAGTGATTGCTGATACGGTAGTTCCAGGAGGAACACCAGGACCAGTAACAATTGCTGAGGTAGCGATGTTGGTTGCGTCAGCAACTACCAAAGCAGTAGATGTGTTTGGCACAATACCAGTGGTAGCAGCCAAAACAGTAGAATTGATAACGCTGACTGAGTCACCTACGTTTAGACCGTGAGCAGCAACAGTGCTTACAGTTGCAGTTCCTGCAGTTGCAGTTCCTGAGTAAGCAACAGTTCTTGCGGCTACTGCCTGAGTAGGAACGCTTGCAAATGTTACGGAAGCACCGTTAGCAATAGCAGCAGTGGTAGGCAAAGATAAACCAACAGAAGTACCGTTTAGATACTGGACAACAGTTCCAGAAGCAAAACCAGTACCAGTCACAGTCATACCAACAGTTACCGCAGTAGTTGAGGTAGCGACCAAAGTCGATACACCAGCAGCAAGTGCTCCGTTAACAGTGGTTGCAACGCTCTTGCTAACCACTACTGCACAAGCAGTGTAGCCAGAAGATGCACCTGCAACAGTACCTGATGCTGTGTGGGTGAAGGTAAATGCGTCTGTAGTTAGACCAGAAGCAAGAACTGTCCACACACCGTTGAAGTCAAGAACACCAGCAGCAGTTAGACCATAAATGGCTACTACGTCACCTGCAAGAAATCCGTGAGCAGTTGCGTTAATAGTAACTACTGCAGCGGAACGTGATGCACCAATAACTACGACACGACCACCAGCGACGCTAGAAGAAGTAATGGTTCCAGTAGAACCATTGTCACGCAAAGCATCTTTGGCGTTAACATCGGTTAGACCGTCTACCTTTGGGACGGTTACTTGTGGAGTGTATGTGTACTGCTGAGTATTGGTAACTGCAGTACCACTTGTGGCACGGCTGTAACTTCCATAGGCATTTCCAGTGAAAGATGGGTACCCGTTCCAACCAGCAAGAATGTTGTCGTGGTTGTCCTTAGAAGGAACAATACGCTTCTTGGTGGCGTCTACAAGGTCGGCAGCAGTTGCTGATGAAGTGGATACGTTAGTGTCCGATGCCACTGTGCGAACATCGTTTGGCTGTGGAGCAAAGTTACCCCATACGAAATCTACTTGTAGGTTTCCAGCACTGTCTAGGGGTTTGCCGCTATTAGATGGCATAATTTATTTCTCGCTTTCGCAATCATGATTGTTGAGTTCGTCCTCGTAGAGGATTTCGCCGCACATCTTACATTGAAACATGCGGACATCATCTAGTGCAACGTGTAAGGAGTCGGCTGTTTGTGGTTCGTAAGCCCTTGGGTTCTGTGCCAGAACTTCAGGAGGAAACGGTCCACGAGGACTAGTTGGACCACTAGGGACGGCATGCCCCTGAATGGCAAATTTACGAATAATAGGCACTAGTTAATACCTACCTCTCCGTTTAAAACGTTGTAACTTTCGCTACAGTAAAAGGTTGCCTTATTTGCACGGATTTGTAAGCCTAAAGAGTAAAAATAGTTTTTAACGTGCTGCATCAAACTTGCTGTGTAACCCAGTAGTTTTTGGAACTCCAGGCTTAACGTCGGCAGAAAATGCAGCAGGAGTAGTGGCTGGAGCAGCAGCAGGTGCCTCTGTGGTTGGAGCAGCGGTTGCCTTTGGTTTACGACCTCTGGCTGGTTTTGCAACAGGTTCAGCAACAGGTGCCGCAGCAGGTGCAGCAGCAGTTCCACCAGTCATAGTGCCTAAGTCTAGAGTTCCTTTGCTTCCTGGAGAAAACGGAGATGAGCCAGCAGTTGGAGCAGCAACTGGTTTAGCACCTGCTTGTTGTTTTGCGTTAAGAAGGTCTAATCTTCTGGCATGGTCAGCAGCAGCCTTTTCCTCTGCTAACTTTGCCTGAAGGTTCATTCTTTCGGTTTGCAAACCGTGTGCGTGATTTAAACGGTCATAAGGCTCTTGTTTAGCAGCCGCTTCTGCATCGGCAGCGGCTTGTCTATCGGTTGCTGCTCTTTCTGAAACAGCCTTGAAAAAAGGATGCTCCATAACGTTGTTAATCTTGCCCAATGCTGCGGCTTGAAAGCGACCTAATGGCTTACCTTCTGAAGAACCTTCGCCAGTACCATTTGTAGCAGTGCTAACCCCTGGATGGTTTGGACCTGCTGCTGGAGCAGCGGTTGCTTTTGGTTTACGACCCCTAGTTGGTTTAGCCGCAGGTGCTGCTGCAGGTGCTGGACTACTGCCTGTGGCTGTACCAGATGCTTCTTTTTTACCTGGAGTTACTATCTTAGAAAGACCAACAGTTGCTTTAGCAATTACGCTTTTACCTGCTGCTCCTTTGGATTTATACTCTCCAGGTTTTAAAAACCGACCTGGTTCTGGACCTGCGTGTATTCCGCCTTCAGGCATTACTTTACCTTTTCCTCTAGTACTTCAAATCGTTCACTGCCTTCTTCAAGACGAGCATCTATTTGTGTAAGTTTCTTTTCAATTCGATTGATGGCGTCTTTCATGGAGGAACCTCCATTACGCTTTAATTCTCCGTCAATACGGTTTAATCGCTCCATAACACCTGGAACTGCTGAACGACCAGGAGCAGCGGGTTCTCCTGACCAATCTCTCATGAAAGCATCCCAGTTGTCCATAACGACATGGAGCCTATCGCAAAGTGGCTTAAGGAGCCTCCATAGCATGCCCAATGCTGTACCGACAGTAATAACGCCAGCAGCCCAGTAAATAACGACTTGGTCCATGTTATCTGCCTACTCTGTTTCCGCCATCAAAGCATTCGCCAGTAGGTCGTCCACGACGAGCCCATGTACGAATGCTTGGTGCTTCATTTGATTTGACTGGTTGATGCGTAACCCCTGAAACACGAAACTCACGTTGAAGGCTACTGCCTTGACGATTGTTTGGTGCTAGGGGTTGACGCTCAATCAATTTGTTACTTCTTGTCCAATACTGCAAACAAGTCGTTTAGTTTGCTCAAATCAGCAGAAACTAGGTCCTGAACTGTTCCGTATGTGACGTGGAGATGCGAGCCAGTACTTGCGGTACCGCTGGGCGTGTCCTTGCCGCCGCCTACTTCACCAATGACTGTTACGCCAGCAACAACCTTGTCGCCTACCTTAAGTGGGCTTGGCTTTGCTAGGTGTGCGTATAGAAGGAAGTGACCGTCATAGGTTGATTGGATAACGATGTTACCTAGAACATCTGTCCACTTTTCAACCATGATGGTTCCACCAGTGATTGCGTGGATTGGGCTATGTGATGGAACTGACCAGTCAACACCACGATGTGGGTGTGTACGGTAACTAGCCATGTTTTTGAACCCATCGCCACGCTTTGCTTTAGGGAATGGTTCTTTGTAAATTGCTTCTGACACGGTAATCCTTTCGGGTGATTATTACTATTGTCTCTTATTCATCTTTATTTCGCAGTGGAAACGTAGCCATCCAGATAACTAATGACACGATGATGCACCAGCCGACTACTGCCTTAGCAGAGCCTTCTAGCACAATCCATGCTACGAACATACCGAGTAATGTCCAGATTTGTCCGATTAAATCGTTTAGGAACTTCACTTTTCTTTCCTTCGGCTAGAGCCTGATGAACTTGATGCTGCACTTGCTGCACTACTAGCAGCCATAGTTGCAGCCTGTGTTGCTACTTGTGTAACAATAATTGCGGAGATAACTACCTTTTGTGCTTTTGCACGCACAGCAGGTGGTAAATCTGCACCAATGTTACCTAAAGCGTTAAATGCGTCTGCTAATCCTTGAAATGCTGCCCCCAACAGTGGAATTCCTGCAACTGGATTATCGTTGTGAAACTCCTTTGGGGGTATTATTTTAAATTGAGCACAAATTGCTGTCTAGGAATGTATGCACCATCAGCAAAATACTTTGGGTTATTCTTCTTTGGTTTACGCTTATCCGCAGCAGTAGGTTTTGGAATGTTGGCTAGGTCCACTTTTGCTTGAGCAACTTTGGCTTCTAGGTCGTCTACCTGCTGTGCCGCAGACTCAATGGCAGCAAAAGTGCTACTGTATTCAGCCTTTAGGTCACGCAAGTTAGCATCAGCAACTACTTTGTCGTCACTTCTGTTTTGCCAGTTAGATTCAGCATTACTCATAACGGATTCTAGCGGAACCAAAATAGCGTGTTTATTTGCCAATGAAGTTCCAGCGTATCCATAAGCGACATTTGCTCCATCATAGACATCACAAGCATCTCCATAGACCACACCTGCCTGTTCTTCAGCGGCTACTGCCTGAACATAAAGAGCGGTCTTAGCGTTTAATACAGCAAGCAATGCTGGGTCTTTAATCATGGTGACTACTGCGTCCTGTGTAAAGAAGGATGCTGGGGCTACTGCGTAGAAACCTCCATTAAGAGGTTTGTAGTAAAGGCTAGAACAAGCACCGCCAGTCCATTCGTAGAACCAAGCGTCAATAGCGTATGACTTACCTCCAGTAAAGGAGAACAGTCCTGTGGAGTTTGCTCCACAACCTTTTAGCGACCAGTCATTGATTACCTGAGTTCCGTTGATAGACATGTAGAAACCGTCATCGGCAGGAGCCTGGAAGTAAACCTTAGTGGTTGTTGGGTATGTGATGTAACCCTTGTAGTGAAGCATGATGTAATCAGAGCCACAACCTAGAATGTCACCGCCACCCCAGTTAAGGTCAATGTTGCTTACAGTAGTTGTCTTACACTTGGTGTAAACAGTATCTGACTTCTGTGGAGGATTGCCCTTGCTGTTTATACCTGTGTAGACATCTACCTTCAAACCTGCACTACTGCCCTGACCACCAGCGTTGATTAACTTGGTGTCATAGTCATTTTTAGCCTGATTCATAACTGCCTGAGCATTATCAGCGTTTTGCTGGGCTACTGCGTAAGAATCATAAGTAGAATCCACAACATCAGCAGCAGCATTTACTGCGGCTACTGCCTGAGCGACTACTGCTTCAGCAGCACGAACATCAGCAAACGCTGCATCGTAATCAGCCTTTTTACTATTGTAATCAGACACAGCAGCCTCTAAAGCATCTTTTGCTTCAGTAGCGGCAGTCTGGGCAGAGTTAATAAGGTCAGCCTGAGAGTTAGACGAGTTAGTCCAACTGTCTAGGTTAGCCTGTGCGTTGTTTAACTGATTCTGAAGGTCTTGTACCTTTGCCTGTGCTTCAGCAACCTTTTGGTTATAGTCAGTTGTGCTGTCAGCCATAGCAGGGCTGGACAAGCCAAATAGAAGAAATAGCGTTGTGAGGGGAACGAATAGTGCTGCGAATTTACGCAGACCCTTCATTACTTCTTCGGCTCTTCTTCTTTGACGTTCTTCAACTGAACAGACTGCTGGAACGCAGCATTGATTTCAGCATTAGTCAACTTGCCATCTTCTAGGAAGGCAATAGATAGGCGTTCAATTACCTTTGCAACAGCAAGAATACCGCCAACGAAGGCAGCAGTAGCAGGAGCGACGCCACCAAGGGAGCCAGCACCAATAACGCCAAGAGCGGACGCCACGAACGTCGCCAAAATTCTAAGAAGGACATTTCCAGTAAGTTTCATTTCTTTTCCTCTAACTTGAATGGAGAGTACAAATTGGCGTACGAGTTAGAGCAGGAGTTGTTTGTGTAACTAGATTACCTTATGGAAATCTAAAAATCTCCATTAAGTTTTAGATTGTGCCGCTTTGCTGTACACACGGTGCCTAGTGACACTCATCTTGTGTTGGCTCTTCAGCAGGTTCCTTGGGCGACGTAAATGTAGATGCTGACTTTTTCTCATGTGGAATGGAGGAAAAACAGACAACTACCTTCTCCTTCTTAAGGAGGGTGGTGCTGGTCACCTCATCCAGCACCACCCGTTACCTTGTCGGGTTTGTTTCCAGCCACTGCACGTGGTTGGTCTAGTATGCCGCCGTACCGCCAACAGATTCGCCCGTTGGTACGTCGTCAATTCCTGCGTCCTTGGCTACTGCTTCGGACCCCGTTTCAGGCATGTTTTTGACAGCATCAAGATTTCCGCCAGTAGATGAGGCTACTGCGTTGTAGTCCCCTAAACCGCTAACGTAAGCAGGGTAGTTTCTCCACCAATAACCTGTGCCTGAATAACCAGGCTCCACAATGTCTCGGCTACTGCGTCGTTGGGCTGCTTCACGAAGTTGGAGACTGAGTAAGTCACTCGCCTGCATCTTCGTCTTCCTCTTCGTCATCGTCAAAAGTTATGTATGAGAATAGGGTTGGGTCTACTGGAGCGGCATCTTCTCCGCTAGGAATGCTTGGCATTACTTTTCGCCTTCAAACTTTTCGTCTTGTGCGGAAGGACCGTCGTACTTGGTATCTAGGGCAATTGACCCTGAACTAGATAGGGAGCCCTGGATTTGTTCACTGCAACATTCAATACACATACCAACAGTATGGCATAAAGAAGAAGCCCCACCAGCCTAAACTGATGGGGCTACTGCCTATAGAGTCGGGATTACTCTCACAAACCTTATTTGACCATTTGCATAGTCAGTCAAAGGTTGAATGATAGTAGCGTGGGCTCCATAGTGTGCGTTAATTATTTTGCCATTGCCAATGTAAATAGCGGCATGATAGAAATTAGTAGAACCATTATAGGCAAACACTACAATGTCACCCAGTTTAGGGGTAGAAACCCTTGTACCTAGATGTCCTTGTTTATTTGCCGAATGTGGTAGTTCAATACCGAATCGTTCATAAGTCCATCTAACTAGACCTGAACAGTCCCATCCACGAGGACTGGCACCTGAAAACACATAAGAAGTTCTTCCTACACGAGTTTCTAGATACTTAATTACTTGTTTCATTCTTGCGGTGTTACGATGTGCCTTTGCAGTTTTTATTAACTCCTTATGCACTGGTTTTTGTTTTACTTCTGCTACTACTGAAACATTACTTGTTAATTTTGCTGTTGCCGTAGATGCAGAACAACCAGCAAGTGTTACAAGTATGCTGGCTATTATTACGTACTTTTTCATTTAGCGACCTACCTTTCCTTGCGTTAGTACTTGGTCGTTTATTGTCGAAGTGACATTCTCTATTAAGTTATAGGTAAAACCCTAGCATAAAACCTAGGGAACGTCTTTGCTTGAAGCAGTTAAGTAAGTTAACAAATCTGGGTTGTCTTTGAACACCATTAGCAGAGTTTCTTCATACATTCCAATGAAATAGTGCTCTGTATCCTCAAAGTTTAACTTGGGAGCCATCTTACTTCCAGTAAAGAAAGTAAAACGAATAGCATGAAGAATCTCGTGCATCAGTACCTGCCGCTTACGGCTTTCAGAGGCTTCTTTGTCTAGAACAATCATGTTCATGCGTTCTAAGGTATAGCCATAACTGTCTTCATAGAGCATGCCATCTTCTTTAGAGGTATGTTCGACTACTGCCCATTCCTGGGTACCAATCATAATTTTTTTGGGGGTCATTGGCTACTGCCTCCCCAACCGCCGCCTTTAAAAGTTACGGCTCCTACTTTAAACAATCTACGCATGTCTAAGTCGCATAAGCCACAATAAGGTGCCTTAACATCCTCATTAAGTTCTGTAGTGACAGTTTGAGTAACCCCACAGTTATCGCAGATGAAAGTAAATGCTGGCATAGTTCTCCTTATTTTGTACTTGCTGATTCTCTAGGAGTCGAACCTAGGCTAACGGTGTTGGAGACCGCTGTGCTGCCGTAACACTTAGAATCATAACCATTACAGTTTACTTGATGTCGATGACTTTTGGTTTCTTTTCTTCAGGCAGTTCTTTCTTGAACTGGATAGTTAGCATACCGTTTTCAAGGTTAGCCTTGGTAACTTCCCAGTATTCGGCTACTGCCAGAGATAGTTTGAAGTCACGGGTTGCAATGCCTTGGTAGACGACTTCGCCACGCTGCTTGTCATTCTGACGACCTTCAATGGTCAAAACAGAGTCTTGGACAGTTACAGTGATTTCATCCTTGGTAAAGCCTGCTACTGCCACGTTTAGCAAGTTGACATCATCCTTTAGCGACACAATGTCGTATGGAGGATAGGTTGGTTTGTTGTTAGTAATCTCCTTGAGTTGGTCAAGAAGTGGAGACCAGCCTATGGAGAGGCGGTCTAGGCGAGGGAATAAATCCGCAATAGTGAGTACCTTTGGCTTTTCTTGCTGCCACTTTTGGTAACTGTCTTTGTGGATGTCTGGACCCCATGGATAAGGGGGCTTATGTTTGTCCCACGGGTCGTGTGGGTTTGGTACATTAATGTGCATGTTGTCTCCTTAGACGACAACTGTGCCTTGGTACATTTACTGCCCGTAGCACAGTATTTATTTACGGCACCCAATTGGCGTGCCTGTATAGATTTTAACAATGTCTATACATGTTGTCTATACAAACTAAATCTGTTTAGTTTCAGTAATAAGGCTTAATAAGGTGCTTCTGGAGATGTATCTAGGGTCTTCTTTGTCTAGATGCTCCAGAAGGGTCTCCGTAGGAACTATAAAAAACCTGAATGGCACAGACACTTCAAATTGACGAGTATTGGTAAACACATAGAAGTCATTTAGCCCATAACCACTCTCTACACAGATTTCATAGGCAGTGTGGTAATCGCCATCCTCTAGTAGGGCTTTAATTGTTGGACCAACGTTATTCATACCTTGGGCAGATGATGGGCATACCTCAAAACGGTCATGCGTATTCTTAGAGTCTACGGATGGGTCTAGATAGGCTTTTTGTTCGTACAAACGTTCGACATTATCTACATGGTCATTCTTTGTGGTTTTAGCCTTGTACAATTCGGCTAATTCACGAACAAGCCATTCAAAAGCAATGTAACTAGAACGACCATTAGATAGGGTCTCTGGGAACCAGAAAGACCGCCCATCCTCTAGGTTGAGGGTAAAATCTTTGATTTTGGTTTCGTACATGACGAAAGGTTTGATAGTTGTCATTCAAATAGGCTTTCTGGGTCGTTTAACGCCTCTGTAGGGACATAAAACCGCTTATTGCCGTTATCCCAGTATTCTTTCTTGCCACAGTCTTCAATGGGCAGCCAGCCCACGATACGGACCTCTTTGAAGTTCTCGTCGTCAACTACTTCAGTGAATACTGCATAGCCTTCTTTATTGACCTCGTATTCCCAGAAAGCAAACTCGCCACCAGTTCTACGGGTACGAACCTCAAGATTAGTGCCTACATCTGGCAGATAGCGACGACGACCGTGTTCGCTGTTTGGATAAGTAAAGCCACCATTCCATGACAGGGCGTAGTACTTGGCTACTGCCCACTCGGAGATGTTTGCACGAACTGAATTAACAAGGTCATGCTCTAGGTACTTATTCTTACGACCGATAGCGTAAGACTCTTTGTCTTCACTATCCATCTTCTGGAGCCATCTTTCAACGGCTAGATAAGTACAACGACGAATTTCGGCTTCAGTGAGCGTGACTGTAATCATGCTCTAAGGCTACTGCTGAATTAGTCCTTTGGCAAGGAGCCGTATTTATCAGGGTATGCGGCTGCCATAGAGCCACGCCAAGTCTCGACTCTGTCACGCTCTTCTTGTTCTTGGGCGTCTTTCATCTTTGCAACATCATCTGGCTTTAAACCGTTATTTGCCGCATCACTCATGGCGTTTATGTTGGTGTTGTGGTGTTGTGGTGTAATACCCATGCCTGAACGACGAGGCTCTGTATCAACAGGAATTGGCACATCTGGGTGGTGAGTAAACATCCACATTACACGGTGACCACCATTGGCTAATCGTGGTTGGTCAGCAACAGACATGTCATAAAGGTGAGACGGGTCAGGACCTAAAGTAGAAAGTTGAACTGGTTTAGACCAGTCGTAACCATGATGAGTGATGTTGTCATCGATACCAGCACCAGTACCAGACCCATAAGTAGAGTCCATGTTGACTGCTGTAACTCTATTGTGCCAATCTAGGTCGTATGGTCGCATTGTGCTTTTGAGGTACTTAGGTACTTGAAGGTCCCGCATCTTTTCTTCGTATACCTCGCTTCTAGGCATAACCTCGTCGTTTTCAAGACGGTGAGTAGCCAGAATCTCACGAGCGGTCATCTGGTGTGGAGCAGTCCAGTGTGGAACTCCATTAACCATACGCTTCTGGAAGATACGGTCGTGTTCTGCTTGGTCAAAGTCAGGAACTTCATTTGCACGCTGACTAATTAGAACAGACTCTTCATGCTGTCCTGGACTAGCAATAGGTAGCGGAGTACCTTTGATTTTGCCGTCTTTGCCTGCCACATGGACAGTTACCTGTAGTGGTCTTGGTCTATTCTCTGTCATCTGGTCTCGCTCTTTTTAAACCCATGATTATCTTTCTGACCAATTGTCTTTAATGCCGTTTACGGCTCCACGTATAAGACCGCCATAAAGTGTTTTAACCATTTCTGGTTTAGGCACGTTCATAAATTTAGCAAACTGGATAGCGTTGTGTACCGATGAACGCCTAGTAATGTTTGGTCGTTCTATCTCGTGCTCAATCATGGCTTGTCTTATAGGAGCAATAGGAGTTTTTGCTTTGGCAATCTTCTTGGCACGCTTGTTGCCTCTAACTGCTTCGTAAGCATAGGTTTCTGCAGTACTACGGATACCTGCTTTGGCTACGGACATTAAAACCCTCTTCTGTGTCTAGGAATGCCCATTAGTGCACGAGCACGTTCTTCTGGACTTTTTTGCACAGGGGTATCTTCTTCGCCTGTCCAAACTCCTGAAGAATCCGCACTAACTCTTTTCATTAGTTCTTCGTCAGGGTTAGCCCCACGTCTGATGTCGGCGTCCATTGTAAGTCGACGTTGATGCTCAGAACTTCTAAAGCGAGTTGTGGCTATCTGCCGTCTTGTCTGGTCAACAGTAGTTGTAAGGTCATTTGCATCTGCAAGCGTATCTAAGCCAGCACTAGCAAAAGTATTTCTTCTCCATGAAGGTTGGTGAGGGTTGGGCTGACCTATTGTGTCAGACACATTTTCAGGCATTTGAGTTTCAAGATTAGCCGTGTCACCTAAGTACCCTGCTGGAATAGAGAACTGAGCAATTCTTGAAGGAATAGCATCTCTAGTTTCGGTCTTTAGTTTTAGTAATGCTTGGTTTTCCCGAGTTTTTACTACATCTTTGTAAGCCTGGTGGATGTCTGCCGCTTCATCACCAACTCTATCTAAGTCTACTTTTTGTCGGTTTGTTGAATCTGGGCTAATTGCATGAAGTTCATGGATGTTTAATCCTGTGGTTTCACTTAAATCTCGCCACTCTTCTCTAGAACGACGCTCAGTGTGCTCTGGAAGCAACGGGTGTGTGCCTTCGTCATGAGACTTTGGGTCCCATTCAGTGTCATCATTCCAACCAGTGTTAGCACCGTTCTGTCTTAAGTACGTGCTGTTAGGGTCAATTTTTCTAATTACGGCAGCAGAGTTTGAAGATGTCATGTCCGATTTAAGCATTCCAATAGGGTTACCTAAATCCAAAAGATGCTGGTGTGCGGCGGCAAGCATCTTTATGCTTACTGGTCCTTTTTGATGTTTGTGGTCGATGTACCAACCACCAACGTGACCTTCAGAATCATAAGTCAGTCTTCCAACAGCAATGCCCTTGTGGTAACCAATTACAGTGTGGGTACCACCGTACATGCCATCATGAGAGGCTTGTTCAACACTTCTATCATCGATAGAGTGTTTGTCATAAAATTCACCAGCAGGAAAGGCGTGTGCCGTGTAATCACTGTCTTGAAGTCTTGGGCTGTTGTTAAGAGCCATGACTTTATCAATACGGTCTCGTATGCCCGCTACACGTTCTGGTTCTTCTCGTTCTAGTTCTTCTTCGCTACGAGGTTTTCTACCCCAACCACTGGCGTCATCTTCTTCATCTTCTTCATCGACGACTTCATTGCGACTTTGTGACCACGTATAGTGGTTTCTCCATTCACCGCCGTGGTGGGTACCTGCTTCTAATGCATCTTCATTTTCAGACCAACTCATGTTACGTTCTACGCCACGCATGAACTGCGGTGCATGGGAACCAGGACTGCAACTACCGCTGCCGTTAGGGACTACGCCACCGTGAGGGCACATGCTTAGGTTGCCATTTGTAGTCAATAGATGACGAATTATTTCATCGGCGTCATAGCCACGACCTGTTAAGTCTTTTTCATGGAATTGGTCAAATCTTAGGTCACCTTGACCATGACTGCCATTTACGTCTGGGTAATACCCACCAATACCATTACGGTCTGGGTTATGGTACTCACCATTATGTGCAGGCAGTGGGGCGTTATTAGGTGTGTGCATCCAATGCCCGTGTACACACAGTTTAGCAAAACCAGTCGCTTCAATGGCACTTTGTCTGGCTTCAAGACTGCCAAATGCATACCGTCGGTTGTCTCCATAAACTAAACTTTGGATGTTGTATGGCATCTTTAATCTCCCTGTACATAACTGCGTCGACCCATTGGGTCAGTAATACGCTTTACTCGTTCGTATGGGTTTAGGTCTAATGGCAAAGCAGGCTTTGGAGCAGGCAAAGTAGCCTTTTCATCTATCTCTTCATCTCCAGTCCATACGCCAGATGTGCCAATCAAATCTGGTGCTTGTAGTCCGTGACGAGCCTCTACCGCTGCTTTAATGTCCTCGGGGTCTGGCTTTGAACTGCTATGGACGTATCTCGTAGTTTTTCTATTTGACTCGTCTTGTGGCGTGGCTTCTCTAGCACGACCTCTAAGATAACTAAGGCTTTCATGACTTAAATTAGCAGCAACATCCATAGGCTGTGTGCTTTGCAACACTTGAGTAGTTCGCAGAGCATCGATTCGGTCTCGTGCAGAGGGTTGCCATGCGTTCTCTAGCCAATCATGGGCAGGCATGTCTCCTGGAACTTCATGCACACCTTGTGCGATTATGTTGGCAGCAGCAGTGCCGACTATACGTTTGTACTGTTTTTCTTCGTCCTGTGAGTCTTCGTCTTGGTGTCTTCTAATTTGTTCACCAATTGCCTTAGCCTCATCACTTGGAATACCTGCATCATACGCAACGTAGCGGTTTTTAGGGTCATAACTCATTGCCAACAGGTCAGCCACAGAACGCCCCGACTCATCGGACTTTCTTTGCCACTCTTCTTTAGTTAATCGTAAAGAGTCATTTCTAAGTGGCGTATTGCTAATGTCGCTCTGTCCATCAACCCAGTTTTCAGTTCTGCCCGTATCCGCATCATTATGGCGTAGATAGGTACTGTTTGGGTCAATGTTTCTAATTAGACCAGCAGATTGCTGTGTAGTGTTTTCGGTACGCAATAACCCAATTGGATTGCCAATAGTGTCTTTAAGATGACGATGAGCCGCAACTAGCATTTGAACGGCTGCCATAGTGCCTTGGTGACGGTGGTCAATGTACATTGAGCCCACTTTGCCTTCATCATCATAGGTCAAACTACCCACACGGGTATTTGGAGCGTTCCTGTGATAAACCTGCACATTGTTACCGTGTTGACCATAGTAGGTTCCTGACGGGGCATGCTTAATGAAATAAGGGCTATCTGCCACACGGGCATCATGCATCTTAATTATTTTGCCAAGACGCTCGCTAATACCTGCTACACGCTCTGGTTCTTCACTAACTAGTTCATGTTCATTTCGAGGGTATCTTGAATTCCAACCATCGTTTTGGGCGTCTGAGTCTTGGGCTTCACGACCATAATGATGCTCTTCCCAGTTATTTGCGTGTTCTTCGTCAACATAATCATCACAAGCCTCACAGTGACGTAGTGGACCATGCTGAGGGTTTTCTTCAGTGACGTTGGGAAACCTTGTGCTAATAAGATGGTACATTGGAATACTAGGGCGTGTGTCTGAGTGAATTTCTCCACAAATGTCACAAGGACTGTGTCTTTCATCAGTATCGTGGTAGGTATTACAAGTAGGACAGGCTACGTGCCCAACCCGTGTCCAAAGACCTTCTCTGCCTGGGTGGTTCCAAGTTAACGGACCGTAAGGTAAATTTGTACTAATTTCTGGGTGCGAATGACCGCAAAACGTGCAATGTTCATTTTGTTCAGGCATAATGCTAATTTTCCCACACAGTAAAGGAGATTAAAGGGTTAACGTAATCCAATGACACGTTCAGGAGTACGCCCCTGTATTTCGACGCCTGAACCTTTACAGTCAGCACAGTCTGCTGGAATCATTCCTTGGTTCTCTCGTCTTCGTGGCTCATTCGCCTGCGACCACACACGGTCAGTTAGCCATCTGCGGTCTGAGCCGCTGCCCCCACAACTGAAGCAAGAATGAATCACGCTGTTTTTGTCATCGTGCCAATCAAGACCTGCAACATGTCTAGCAAACGCTAGTGCAGTCATTCCTGAACTTTCTGTGTGGAGTTTTGTTACAAAGTCTTCCATGGCTGGTTGCGGATTACGCATAGTAATCTTTGTTGAATCGGCGGAGAATACTCTTTTTATCAACCTGAAACTATCTTCGGTAGTGTTACGAGTACCCTGTAAGCCAACGCCACCCAAAAGACGGCTAATTTTATTGCCTGCTGCCAATAGCACAGGTGCTACAGCACTGTTCTGGTGGTTAGGGTGTACAGATACGTGAGTCTCGCCAGTTCTAGCGTTAAAGTTCAACGTCCCGACTCCCAGTGGCACAACGTGCTCTGGTGGCTTCCACAGGGCGTTTAAATGGTATACCTCGTCTCCTTTGCCAGATTTAACAAAGTGCAGCGAGTAGTTACCCTGTTTGAACCTTGGTCCTAGCAAAGAGAGTATTCGGGCTTCTTCAGCCTCGTGCTTGTTTAATTGTCTACTTGGTTCCATTATCTACCTGCGTCTGTTTCGTAGCGACCTCTAGGGTCTGGGGAGTTGATGCGTCCACCGCACTCTTCTTCAGGATGCCAATGTATTTCTGCACCACCATTGTCATTAAATACGTGTCCTACACGCTTAAAGTCGCTGTGGCGGATAGTTCTGCGTGAATACATGGCTCCAGGGTCCATAGGGTCACGGTGGAACTCTGTACGCTTGCTAGGAGTGATTTCGTAAACGTCATCTCCATAAGCAGTGTTTGGATAGCCTGGCATGACATAAACGCCTTTAGGCATGTCTTCCCAAGGCTTGTGAGGAACTAACCCTGCTTGGGCAATGCTCTCACGGTTTTCACGGTGAGCCATGTGATAGAAGAGGTCTTCGTTATTAGCACCCATTATTCTTGATACCCCGCTGAATGTATGTAATCGTGCTTGTACATAGAAATAGGGGTGACTTTGCGACCATCGTAAATAATTCGGTCATTGCCAGGGTCGTGCTTGCTGTAATAGTTCATGTCGTATGTGCCATCCGCCTCTTCGCCATCGTGGTCTTGTTCGTGGTAATACGGGCTTTCAAACTTTAAGTTGTCTGGGATAGTGACCTTGACGATGTGGCTACCGTAGTCTCCTGCAATTGTGTCGTCAGGGTGTAGATAGACGTTGTTACGAAAACCGTTAGCCATAATGCTTTTGGCGGAATCTTCATCAGTTCCGTGATACATAATTATGGAGCGACCACTTCCAGTTCCATTGCCGAACTCTTCGTTATTGGCACCCATTACCTACCCCATGCTTCTTTGTCTAAGTATTTAGGATTACTGTCTTCTGGTGGCATTTTGTTTTCTGGAATGTCTTCGCCAAGTGACTTAGCCCAGTTATCTCCATCAATGGTTCTATAGCCACTCATCTCTGGCTTTTTTTCTAAGATACCTTGGCTATGGAGGTCATTGGCATGCTTCCACATTGCTGTGGCAACGCCTTTTCTTCTCCAGTCAGGGTGGACTGTAATCCAACTAAGGTTCGCAGTAGAACCAAACTTACCTAGCCCCAGTTCTCCCACTCTTTTTCCTTCAGCAGTTCTAGCGTAAATGACGTGGTTTACAGGACCTTCTTGCAGTTCAAAAGTGTAACCGTGGAAATCTGCGTTATTTGCTCCCATTACTTACCTGCTATGTGCTTACGCCAGTGCTTAGTCAATACGCTAGTGATGTGGTTTTGTACTGCTACTGGTGGCAAATAAGTGCCACGTACTTGAAAACTGACTTTTCCAGTTGGGTGGTCAAGGATGGCGTCGTGGGCTAGGTAGGCGGTAGGTGAATTCTCTGGAGCGTGAGCATACGCCTCAATTTCGCCAGTGTGACTGTTCTTACCATAAGTCACACGCCATTTGCCCACTTTGGTTTCTTCTGGAACTGGTACCTCATTATTTTTGATACGTTCTGAATGAAACGACTCATCCGACAGTGCCTGACGATGAACCCTTTCAAATGCCATTGCAGGACCATAACTATCTAAGAGGTCTTCGGTGGTGCCTTTGTCGTTTAACAAACTCTCTGGGCTAGTCAGCATGGCTTGGTCACGAGTAAGTTCGCCACCTTTACAGTTCATACAGATTTTAGTCTTATTATCCACACGACTAACTGGTGAGTTGGAGAGTATTGGGTTACGGTTACAGGATGGGCACTTTGGAAAATTTTGGTTGATTATGTCAACAAACTGTCTAGGAGTATCCATTAGTCTCCTTCAGGCTTAAACTGCTGTCCTAGGTTACTTGTGATTTCCCTAAAAATACGAGTAGTGTTGTGCGGATTAAAACTAAACAAGCGTCTGTACTGTTGGGCTCCTTCTTCTCTTGTGGAGCGGTAATTAGCGATGCTTTGGGTTACTGGATGGTTTCCGCCCAGGTTATAGTGCAACACTTGGTGCAGGTGCTCCAGTGAACCGTTTGCTGTGTCAAAGTGTTCGGCGGCGGCTTTATAGTCCCTGTCACGGTGAGATGCAACCGCAACTGCATCGTGCATCATGAACGCTTCTCCATAAGGCTTGGCGTAGATGCTGTGGACAATGTTGTGGCGGTGCCCATTTGGCAAACTACCAAAGTAGCCATTGTAGTCATCGGAAAACTTTTGGTGAGCGTCCACCATGCTGCTCATGAGGATTTGTGACGCCGCCTCGTGGTAGCGGTGCCTTAACGGTAGGTCTTCATTTTCATCCATAAAATGCCCCTACAATCCGTGCTTGTCCAACAGACGCTTTAGATTGTCGCCAATCCAATCAGCACCACCAAAAGCCCCTAGAACGGCAATGTGAGCCACACTCTGCTCTGGGTCAGCCCCTGGTACGCCTTTGACATGCTTGTCTACATAGCCTTTAATGGCGTCTTGAATGTGCGGCTCCATAGCACGGAGGATGTCGTGTGGCAGTCCCACAGCATGATACTTGGCTTGGGCTTCTACGATGAACTCTCTAGCCTTGTTGGCTCGCAGGGACGCATCAATAAACGGCTGAAAATCACTCATAAAGCCATTATGACGGGTGTGTGTCTGTCTCTCTGGCTAAACTGACACTTTTTGCTGTGGAGGCTGTGGAGCAGGGGCGACCTATAGACATCCTGCCCTGTCTACGGGGCATCATCTCGCCCCCATGCCCCCCTATAGGGGCAGGGTGAGTCAAGGGTAGGCGTGATTATGGAGGCAGGGGCGACTTTAGGCTACTGTGTCACCTTTGTAGACGTGATTCGGGTGTGTCACCTGGCGGTTCCGACCCGCAGCCTCGTCTAACCTGCCCCCCTCCGCAGACCTCCATAGCCACCTGCCCCCCTGACTCCCAGTGAGGTGGCACCACCTGCCTGACCCCAGCAAATACAAGGGGTTCAGGGGTGGTCAGGTGACCGAGTGATGGCGTGGCTGATGGCTCCATAGGCTCTTTTGGCTACTGTGGCAGTTGACAGGTGGCTCGTGGCTGTACCGCCAGCCATACAGCACCCCTCCCCTCTTGCTATCAGGTCATAACAGCCTCATGGTGACCATGACCCCCCTGACTGGGTATCCACCTCATACTTACCTGACATGCCCTCCATCAGCACCACAGCCCCGTATGGGGCTATGCCAGCCATCACCCACCAGTGCACCATCCAGCAAGGCACCCATCAGCAAAACTTCCTCTCTGACTGCATGTGACTACCCTCTCTCTGTGTCTCTCTCTAGGTCTGTCATCCATCTGACCCTCTGTGTGACCTCACAGGGGGCTCTGCCCCCCGAACCCCCCGATGGTCGGTCGGCAGGGTGCAGGGGCTTCCTAGGGGCTCCTAGGGCTCCTCCTGACCCATCGGCTGGCTCGGTCACTGGGTGCCGTTACTGGGTCACTGGACGGCTCAGGTGGGGTGCCTGACGCTGGCTCCTCTACCCTCTCCAGAGGGGCTCCAGAGGCTCCAAAAACACCCTCAAAAACACCCTCAAAAACGCTCAAAAAACACCTCTACGGAGCACTTAGACACGCCCATCGGCAACTTTCCATCGCCTCTACAACCCTTATGTTTACTGGGCTCTAGGAATGTCTCTAAATGGTGTTGACACCATGTGGAGATGTGTGCTACTTTTGTCTTGTTCCGCCTCGGGTATCCAGCCCTCACCTCACCCCCTCGGGGGTGCCCCCCTCGGGGGCTCGCAGGTGGGGGGTCTGCCTCGACTGGTGACCACTCGGTCACCCACCAGCCCAGTGCTCCTCTGCTGACTGCGGTGGCGGTTCAGGTGCCCATGCCACCAGATGCATGGGAGAACTCAATAGTGGACGAAACGGATAGCAGGGAGTGCAGGCACGAGGTGGGAGTAGACCCCTCAAGTAATCGCCTGACCACTTACGAGTGCAGACCTGACTATCCCCAATGGCTTTAGCCCTGTGTGCTGGCGTGCATTCATGCACTGCACTGACCCTCGTGGTCATGGCGTTCGACTCGCCAACAGGGCACGCATCACCTACCCACCACCAACCCAATCAAGGAGCAATGCCCATGAGTAAAGTAACCAAGAAGTTATACCTAGAGACCATCGCACGCATCGAGGCTCGTAACGCTGAACCAATCAACCCAATCCAGTTGACCATCGACAAGGAATGGGGAGAGCAGTTGACCACTGACCAGATGACCCTCCTGAACCCTGCCAACTTCATCCTGCCTGCCAAGCCAATCAAGTCTGACCTTGCCGAGGCATGGGAGACCACTTACCACCAGTGGTCGAATGCATGGAGCAGTGGCATCTCCGATGCGGTGTACTATGCCGAGTTCCGTAAAGTCGTAGACATCGAAGAGAAGTGGCGTTTCAATAGTGACAACATCCCAGCCAAGTCAATCGGCTATGCACGCATCGAACTCCAGAAAGGACTGCACCAGTTGCAGGAGGCAATCGACAAGGCAACCGCTCTGACCACCGAACTCCAGCAACTGGAGATGGCTGGGGCTCGTGCTGACCACGATGACTGGACAGTCAAGATTGCTCGGTACAACTGGGACATGGAGTCACGCATCCAGAGACTGGAGTCGCAAGCCAGAACTGACCAGCAGACTGTGGAGCAGTACGAATGGGAGCAGAAGTCCAAGGCATGGAATGACCTCCATGTCGAGGCTCTCAACGAGGACTGGAGAAGAAGTCACAGTCCTCACCTGTTCGTAACTGCCTCTGCCTAATCACCCAATAGAGGGGGGCACTTGCCCCCCTCACCCCCCTGCACCACCGACCACCCAACCACCAACCACCAACCCTAGGAGCCTCAATCATGAGACCAGTAACCTCTATCTTCAAGAACACCAACCCTGACCACATCCGTCACACAGTGCTAATCGCCTTTGCTGACCCGACCAAGAACCGCTACTTCACCCGACAAGTCTTCGGGGCTCGTGCCGACTGGCAGGAGATTACCGAGGCTGACTTCCAAGCCATCGACACCCGAGGCGGTGACCACGCCAATGTGCTCGTGACCGATGCTGACATGCGAGACCTTGACACCCTGCCTAAGCCGACCACTTTGCTCCAGAAACTGGTGCGAGCAGTCGAGGGCAAGGGTGCAGTTGCCAGTGCAGTTCGTGGCACCATCGCTCCAAGACCAGTGGTCGCTCCAGCAGTCATGCCAGCCCCAGTCATGGCGATGTCGGTACCGCAGGCAGTCACGCTGACCCCAGTTGCGACTGTGGATGCGGAGACTGTGGAGTTCCTTGCGGAGCGTGCTAAGACACCTCTGGAGGACTCACTGGACTCAACTGGCAAGCCTCTGCCAGTCCAGTCACACCTCGCCACCCACGAGGAGTATGCGACCCTAGAGACCCCGACTGCATCGACCAAGGGCATTCTTAGTTACATCAGTCGCATCGTGCATGGACTGCCCGAGGACGATGCCTACCAACTGGCACAGAACCTAAGCCAGTCAATCTGCATCAACGGAGGTGCAGGCACTGGCAAGACCTCCAGTGCTCGTGTGCAGGCTTACAAGCGTGGTGTGCCATTCGTACAGTTCGAGTGCACGCCAGCCACGACCATCGCAGAGGTCATCGGTCGGTTCGTAGCCACCCGAGACAAGGGCGTGGCTCTATGGAGGCACAGTGAACTGGTGACTGCCATCCAGCAACCATCAGTCGTGCTCCTCAACGAGTTGACTCGCATGAGCCCACGCTCCGCCTCGTACTTCCTCCGCTTGCTCGAAGAGCGTGAGGTGTATGTGCCTGAACTCGGTCGAGTCATCAAGGTGCACCCAGAGTGCATCCTCGTGGCTGACATGAACACAGGTTACCGAGGCACCCAGAACCAAGACGAGGCTCTACTGTCGAGGTTCAATCACAAGTGGGAGTTCGAGTACGACCGCAAGATTGAGGCACACTTCATTCCATCGGAGAACCTCCTCGACCTTGCGACCAAGTTACGAGGTGCCTATGCAGAGAAGAGACTGCACACCCCATTCACAACTCGCATGCTCAACAACTTCGTGAGTCAAGCCCCTGCATCATTCAGTTATGCAGTCGGCATGCTCGTGAACTGTTACCCAGCAGGCGAGGAACGACAAGCGGTGCTCGATGCGATGTACACGCACGCTGATGGCATCGCCAAAGACCTCGGTGTTGCTCTGGGTGACTTCGTCATCCCAGACATCGAGGCAGTACAGGCTCCACAAGCCTAAGACTGTGGAGGGGGGCTCTGGTGGTGCCCCCCTCCGCTCCACCCTCCACCAACCCAATCCAATCCAATCCAATCAAGGAGCAATGCAATGAGCATAAACATTCAACTCACCGAGCACCTAGTGCACAGTGACCGCACCCAAGACCGCCACGCTCGTGCCTCACAGGTTGCCGAGAAGTATGCGGTCATCATGGCTGAACGAGCCATCAGGGCTCGTGTCATCCCAGCAGGTACCAATGAGGCACCAGCATGGAGCACCAGCAACACCATCACATTCAACTCTGACCACCTAGGTGACCTGACCACACCAATGCAGGTCGCATCATTCAAGGGCTTGCAGGTGCACGAGTTGTGTCACATCCTGTTCACCCCTCGCAATGGCTCTGCCATCGTGCGATGGGTCAGGGACAACAACCTGTACAAGTACTTCAACATGCTGGAAGACCAGCGTATAGAGACCCTGTGGACTGCACTGTACCCGAGCACCACACCTTGGCTCAAAGCCACCATCTACCAGCACTTGCTGGCAGAGGGCTCTGACTGGTCACTCCAGTATGCACTGGTCGGTGGTCGCAAGTTCATCAACCCTCGCATCCGCAGAACCTTGCGAGACAAGTTCAAGAGACAAGACCTCGTGGCTGAACTAAAATCAGTCATCGACAGTTACCGCACCTTGACATTCACCAGTCCTATGGATGTGGAGACTGCCAAGCCCCTAATCAAGCGTTACGCTGAAATCCTTATGGAGGTAGGCGTGACTCCTGAACCACCAACTGGTGGCGAGGGTGGCAAGGGTGAGGGCGAGACTCCGCAGGAGGGTGGATGCCAGATTGGCAACCCGACTCCATGCGGTGGCAAGGGTGAGTACGAGCCAACACCTACTGGCAGACCTTTGAAGAAGTCAGAACAGGACAAGGCAAAGGACAAGGCACAGAACACCCCAGTCACTGACGAGGACGATGTGGAGCCTCTGGAGGATGACAAGGATGACTCTGACCTGACCGATGATGACTTCGACTTCGGTGACCCATCAGACGATGACTTCGAGGAGTCCGAGGATGGCGAGGGCTCTGGCTCTGACGAGGATGACGAGGATGACTCGGACGATGATGGAGGCTCTAACGGAGGCTCTGGAGATGACGAGGATGACTCCGAGGACGATGACTCCGAGGACGATGACTCTGAAACCGAGGGTGAGACCGAGCGTGGGAGTGAACCTCAACCAAAGGGCAAAGGCACCGAGGGTGGCGAGGGCGAGGGCACCGATGGTGAGGGTGAGGGTGAGGATGAAGACTCTGACTCTGACTCTGACGATGATGGCAACCCAACTGAACCTGACAAGGTCGGTGGCAACAGTGCTGGTGCTGGTCAGGAGAATGCTCCGCAGTCTCCACCAGTGTCTGCCCAAGACCTCCTAAAGGATGCTCTGGACAATCTTCTGGACATCTATGGAGACCAGTTGGCTGATGACATCGCACGCATCTCTGGTGAGTTGCAGTTGGTCGGCAATCGTGCCGAGGCTCCTCGTGACTCAAAGTGGACAACAGGCTCCACCACTGCGGATGCTCGCAAGGGTGCCTACGAGTTCGGTAGAGCCCTTGAACAACTCAAAGTGCAGTACGACCCAAACTGGGAGACCGAGGTCGAGGCTGGTCGATTGAACATCGACAGGTTCATGCAGGAAGATGTGGACTTGTCAGAGGCGTTCGACCGCTGGGACATGGGTCGTGAGGATGCAGTCGACATCGAATGTGTAATCTTGCTCGACAAGTCAGGCTCTATGGGCTCTGAAATCGGCATGGCTTACCAGTCAATGTGGGGCATCAAGTCTGCACTGGACAAGGTGGATGCATCCTGTTCAGTTGTGACCTTTGGTAGCAATGCCGAGGTGCTGTACCACGCCAGTGACAAGGCAACCAACGACCTCCGCAATGGAGGTTGTGGAGGTGGCACTGACCCACTGCATGCTTTGAAGTATGCACAGGATGTGCTTGCCAACTCCGCTCGTGCAGTCAAACTGGCAATCTTCATCACCGATGGTGAGTGGGACAAGTCAGACAAGTGTGACGAGGTTGTCAAGACACTTCGTGAGGGTGGCGTGCTGACTGCACTGGCTTACATCCCAACCAGCAGTTGGGAGGCTGACCGCATCGCCAAGGGTCAGGCAATCAACGCCCATCAAGCCGAGGCTACCGCAGTGATTACCAGTGCCGACCAGTTGTTCGGTCTGGGTCGCACGCTGGTCGATGTTGCAATCGCCAAGAACCTCGTCAAGTAACACCTATGGAGGGGGGCTATGGAGCCCCCCTCCTCAAAAACCAAACACCCAAACACCCATCAAACACCCAACACAATCAAGGAGCAATCATGCTAGTCAAAGACATTCTAAAACTACAACTGACCGATGAACTGGTAGCCCAGTCAGGTTATGTGCACCAGAGGTTCCGCACCATCGAGACCTGTCGCAAGCAGGATGCCATCAAGGTGCAACTGGTGAACCACACCAAGTACCAAGAGACATTTCATGGCTGGGAGACACCAGCCAACCTTGCCAGCAATCCATCCATGCTGGTGCCATCACCACAGGGTGCCAAGACATTCAAGTTCCTCGTCAAACACATCAACGAGGCTGGTCAGGAGATACAGGCTCTGGCATCGCCCAAGGAAATCTGGGGGATGTGGAGTGCTGTGGAGACCATGTGGAACACTGCGGATGAACGCCAGAAGAAACAACAGGACGAGCAGGCTCGCAGGTATGACCACGAGCAGGCAGTGTTGCCAGCCCTCCGTAAGGCTAAGGAAGACCGAGAGACACGCCTAAGAGATGCCCACAAGGAGATGTTCGGTGCTCTCTCCAAGTTCAGCATCTACACCACCATCGACCAGCAGTGGCTGACACCTGATAACAAAGTTGCCACGCCTGATGATGACACTGCGGTGTTCATGACCAAGGTCAAGGGTGAAGTGAGCATCAGTGCTGACACCTATGAGCAACTGATAGAGGAACTACTTACCTATCGTATTGACTACGCTTAGGACACCCATAGAGGGGGGCACACGCCCCCCTCACCCCCCAACCAAACAACTAGGAGCAAATCATGGCTAAAAACCTATTCAACTGCACCAACGACCACTGTGCGACCGCACCTTACCTGTGCCAGATGTACGCCCACTCCAGCAAGTGGTACTACTTCTGGTGGTGGCGTGGCGTGGACAAACTGTTCTGGAAACTACACGAGGCTTACTGCCCTGACATGAAACTGGAGAACTAATGCCCAACATCATCTGCCCTAATCATGAGGGCTCGTTCGACTGCACACCATTCTGCCCTCTATGTGAGGGCAATCAAGAATACACACCTACAACTGATGGAGAACTAATGGAGACTAATCCAACACCTGTGGAGGTCATCGACCCCTGCACCTACTGTGGTCACAGCACAGCGTTCGGCTATGGCAGGTTCGTAAACCGCTTGCCAGTTGATGATGGCTGGGGATGTGCGGAGTGCTCTGGGTTCAACTGTGACGAGTGCGACAAGCAAATCTATCTGGACTGCGAAGTTCGTGATGCAGAGGGATGGAACTACCACCCATCGTGCTTACCGCTAGACCAGCATGTCGGCTATGACCCTGATGACCCTGATGACGAGGGTTGCGGATGCGACCTTTGCGACTTACAGCAACAAGCAACCAATGAAACAACAACTAACGGAGGAGAAACAAATGGCAACTAAGACAGTATGGAGAGTCTATGTGAACTATGGAGAGGGCTATGGATGGGTACCAGTCTCATGGGTTGGAACATTCGATACCAAAGCAGAGGCTAACGACTGGATAAATGGAGACCACGACTGGGAGTCACCAGTGGAGGCTATGGAGGAGACTGTGGAGGTCGATGAAGAAGAAGACGACCCTTCGTCTTCAGCATTCACGCTTACAGTTACACCGCATCAAGCCGAAGTGTTGATGGGCTTACTTGCTCACAGCATCGAGGATGACAACAAGTATTACCAAGTGCTACAACCAATCTACGAACAACTAACCGAGGAGTATAACTAATGCCAAAGTACACATTCAGACAATACGAAACAACCACACACATCGTTCAGTTCGAGGCGGACTCTCTGGAGCACGCTAAGGAACTTATGGATGAAGTGTTCGATGTGGATGACCTACCAGAGTCCGAGAAGTTCTGGAAGAACGGAGAGACTGACTGGGAAGAGCCAAGAGAAGTAGTTGGCAATGGAGTCCTAGACCTATCAGCCATCGGCAACACTCACGAAGATGACGAGGAGGAGAACTAATGAGCACAATCAAAGACCTAATCGCTGACCTATCCAAGCAAGACCCTGATGCTCCAGTGCTAGTTGCATACTGGACACCAGACATCTTTGACCTGACCAACGAACAGTTCGCAAAGTTCATTCAGGAGAATGACCCCGATGGTGATGGAAACAACATCCTAAATCTGGACTACGCCAATGAGGAACTGGCTGACTGGGTGACCGAATGGAAAACCGAACAAGGAATAGAGGACAGCAATGAGTAAGCAATACCACTATGTAGTCGTGTACAACTCAAAGACCCGAAACTGGGGTGTCGAGTACGACATGACTGACATGCTCAACGACCGAGAGCAAAGTGTCTATGACCCTGAAACTGAAAAGTGGTCAGGTGCCAGAGAAGACGAACAGCACGAAGACCTTGGCACCAATCTGGGTGTCATTCTTATCCAAGCAAACGCCAAACGAGGAGGCAACTAATGAAGTACTTTGCAATGAAAATCACCCTAGCAATGGTGCTGGCACTCAACGCAGTGCCACTACTATCCCTAGCCAAGAGGTATTACTTCGAGTACGAGGTGTACGACAGTTCCACGCTTGACCACTATGTCAACGCAATCATCGTGGCAAGCATCTACATCACATCAGCAGTCGCAGTTATCATCTGGGCATTCGCAACAGCAACCCGAGACTGGGAGGACAACTAATGGCTAAGTACAAAATCAAGTGGAAACAAACCACCGAGCATTCAATGGTGGTCGAGGCTAAATCAGCAGAGGAGGCACGAGGTATTTATGAGGACATCTATTATGACCCTAATGACTACCAAGACCCTGACGATGCTGGTGACCCACCCATCTACTATCACTCAATCGAAATAGAGGAGAACTAATGCCTAAATACGAAATCAACATAGAGTGGAACCAGCATGCAGAAGTCATCAACCCAGCAGACCTAGCACAGGAGATTGCTTGGGCTATCCAGCAACGCTTTGATGACGATGGCGATGATGTCGCAAGCGTTAGCGTTCAACTAGAAGAAGAGGTGAACTAATGCCTGAATACACAGTCAAGATGCTAGTCACTTACACAGTGATAGCGGACTCGGAAACCGAGGCTCGTGAGGCGGTTGCATCAAACGAATACCCATTCTTCCCTCACAACGAGGGTTGGTACGAGTCAGAAGAAATCACATCAGTAACCCTAAAGGAGAACTAATGCCTAAGTATGAATACATCATCACTGAAACAACCCACGCTAACGGACAAATCGTTGTGGAGGATGTGGAGGAGGCTATGGAGATTGCTCGACTAAGAATAGTGAAATCCGTAAACGAGGCTGGTGGTGTGGTCTTCGATAAGAAGAGTTACGCCATCCAACTGGTCGCAGTCTGCCCTGTGTGTGAACAAGGTATGGATAGTGACGAGGCAATCATGTGGACGATGTGCTGGTCATGTCGCAACGAGTTCCAAGAGGAGGAACATGAGTAACAAACGCAAACAGGTCGTACTGACCTACAACAACAAAACCAATCTCTACAATGCAGAGGTGCAAGAGGTGAACCTGACTGACCTATCAAGGGAGAGTCTGGGCATCTACGAGTTCACCAGCGAGGTAGAACGAGCAGAAATGGCTAAGATAGGACACCCAGTTGAGGGCGTGACTCTCATGGGGTCTGTCTATCTGTCAGTGCTACTCGATACAATCAAAACCCATCCAGACAGATTGGTACTGATTGGCTTTGCATCGTGGTTAGAACAGTTCGCAGAATAGGTCTGCGAGGGCATGGATGGTCGCAGGTGAGGTTCAACTCCTCACCCATGCACGCTGTAACATCAGCATCAAACAAACGCCTAGGAGGCACACAGTGAGTAATCACGAACTAATCACATGGGTCGAAAGTCAAGTAGAAACCTTTGCAGAAGACATGGCAGAGACCCACGAAAATAACATGGAACTGGACTACGCCTTTGCAGAGGGAGCACACACTGCATACGAAATCGTGCTAAAGAAGTTACTAACCCAGTTGGTCAGCACCAAGTACACGCTCCACAAGGAGAAGTTCTGGGTTGCTGATGATGGTTCTTATGGAGAGGGCGACATTCTTGTCACTGACAGGAAAGGTTGGTCAAACTCACAAAACAACGCTCTGGAGCACATCACTGACTCTGGAGAACCAACTATTGAAGATGTTATGGACATCATCGACATCACTAAGGAGGTGAACTAATGGAGAAGTACACTGTACCAATCAACTTCTGGGGCACCATCAACGCTAGTGACCCAGCCAAAGCGTGGGAGAAAATCCACAAGGCTATCGGCAAGGCTTGCGAGGCATTCGAGGCTGAACTGGAGGCTATCGGTCTTACTGATGTAGACCACCTGCATGAAGAACTAGAGGCAGAGTAGTGGGTATGGAGCAGGCGGAGCCCCGATACATCTCGGGGTTCTGCCGAACCAAAACTCACGATAAGTGTAAGCACACAATCACTTGGTACGACAAGTCATGGACTTGTCTGTGCGAGTGCCATCAAATAGAGGAGAACTAATGACAAGCAATAAAGTGCTGAAACAATGGATAAAGAACGCCATTTATCTTTACAACAATGGCTCAACCAACGCTGAATACCTACGAGGTCAAGTAGAACTTGCTGTGTATTTACTTGGTGGCACAAGTGATGACGAAGAGTTTATGGCTGAAATAAAGAGTTGGGCAGGTAATAACTAATGGTAGTAATCAACGGGTTCACACTACTGGTACTAATCATCGGGTTTTTTGCGGGTCGTGGGTACCAAAAACTCATGGCTTATGGAGACCAAAACGAACAACAACACACAAGGAGCAACAATGAGTAACAACGAACAAGAGCACCCAGACATCGACATCGCCTACATTATGGCTGATGAAGTGCTGGCGTGGAAACGACCAATCAACCTCGGGTTCAAGGCATCAACACAGATGTGGCGTACAGCCCTTATCAGCCTTTACTGGGACGAACAGGATGGTTACAGTGCCATCGTCAAAAAGTTCTTTGAGGGCTGGTCAGAGGACGAGCAAGCAGAGTTTTTGCGATGGATAAGGGTGCAGGAAAACCTTGCAATACTTGATGACCTAACAGCATGGAAAGACACTAACAAATCCTTAGAGGAGGATGACAATGAGTAAGCAAGAACAAATCACATGGGACTGGTTCGTAGCACGCTACAAGAAACTAGGACACAAGTCACTAACCCAGTTCGCAATCGCAACTGGGATGCAGAAGTCAAGCCTTAGCAGGTACTTCCATCTGGAACGCCAACTGCCATCAGGCACGATGGCGGAACTGTGCAAGGCTCTAAAGGTGAGCCCTAACGAACTGATGACTGCCATCGGTGAGGAGTGGAAGTAATGAGTTATGACATCGGTGGAGGCTATGATGGCTGGCGAACAGCCACACCTTGGGATGACGAAGTTGCAATGACTGTCTCATTCGATTGTGGAGACTGTGAGCACTACAACGATGGTGTAGATGCAGTTGGCACACGAGGTAGTGACGAAGTAATCGTGCACTGTGAAGAGTGCGATGCTGAAAACAATGTTGATGTAGGGAGAGACTAATGGAACTCAAATACGCAGTAGGTGACACAATCAGGAGATTACGAAACGAGCAGAACTTACCGCTCCGTAAGATGACTCCTTATGTCTCCATAGGACATCTATCGGACATAGAACGAGGCAACAAAGAGCCGTCCAGTGCCATTCTGGAGGCTATTGCAGTGGGACTTGGTGTCTCCACTGCTGAACTATTCAGAGAAATCGCAGAGTATTTGGAGGCAATAAATGAGTAGCGATTACAAACAAGGGCAAGTTCATGCTTTGAAAGAGGCAAACGAAGTGCTGAACGGACTGGTCAGTGATGAACTGACTAAGGACTACAACGGACAACAGACACTCAAAGCATTCTCCATGAGTCTCCGTTACATGCAGAACCATCTGCCTGTCAATCAAACAGGCAGTGATGTTCTTGTACGCCCATCCGAGTTCTCGGAGGAGCACCAAAGAGGTCAGGACAGTCAGTTAGATTGGGCTATCACTTTATTGGACACAGTTACAAGGCAAGAAGAGTTACAGCAGTTCGAGGGTCGATTGGCTCTGACTGTATTTGCATACAGCATCAAACATCAACTAGATGTACTTATGGAGGAACCAGATGCAGACATTCATAACAACAACTAATGGCTGGGACGAAGTTGCCAAGACACTGGACAACAAGCGTCTCAACAAGCAGGCTCTGGAGGGTTGGCAGATTATGCTGACCCTCTTAGAACTTGACCCTGATGGCAACCACCGCAAGCCAAAGGGCTGGGCTAATCACCCAGCAGTCAAGATGTGGGCTGGAGCAGAACACGAACTACTTTGGTATGTGGTCTCAATGGTCATCGAATGGAAAAAGCGTGGCTACAACAGCACCATCTATGACAAGGTCATGAGTACCTACGCTAGGGGTGTAGCAACTGGTAAAACGACCAGTAAAGCCCCTCAACCTAAGTGGATGCGAAATGATGCGAAGTTTGAGGCAATCGCCTCTAGCCATCGCACAGCACTTCTAGCCAAGAACTATGACTGGTACAGCCAGTTCGGTTGGGCAGAAGATACTGGCACAGCACCTGATGGTTACGCTTACATCTGGTTCACCAATGAGTAAACAAAGTGCAAGACATCGTGCTCCATACCAACCGCTCCGTTATCCCATCAGGGCTTATGTAGCCCTATGGAAGAACAGATGGTATGGGTTCTGGAAACCACAACTACGACAACTACTAAAAAGAAAAGGATTACTCCCATGAGTAAAGTCTTACCTTGTACTGACAAGACAGAAATGTTCTTCCCCGAGTTTGGGGAAGTTCAAGAAAAGATTAGAGAGGCTAAGGCACTATGTGCTACCTGCCCTATGGTCTTGGCGTGCTTGAACCTTGCCCTCAAAGATAACCAGCAGTATGGCATCTGGGGTGGAGCAACAGTTCAGGAGCGTAAGCGAATGAGAAACCATCCATCACAAAAGATAGACCACCTAAAGAGTCTGAAAAGACTAGGAAGGAGCATAGAGGTTGCTATTAGTCAAACTAAAAAGCCTGTTCAGTAGGCGTACCAAGCGTAAGCAAATCGTAGAACTCTCTTTGGAGCAAATCCTAAAAGAGCGGTCAAAGCGTAGGCACCCAGCGTTCAGGAACCGCAATGGCATACACGATTAGTCGTGGCGAACGCCACACAGGTTACTATCGTGACAAGTCAGGCACCCGATGCTCGGCTGGTACATTCTCCAGTCGGGAAGAGGCACTGGAGCAAGCCCAAATAGCCGAGAAACTGGGCATACAGGGCTCGTACAGGGTAAACATGACCTTGGAGCAATACATCAAGGCTTGGCTCCCTAAAGCCGACCTCCTGCCGATTACCAAGAAGAACTACACCTCGGTACTTGTCACCCATGTTCTACCTGTGCTGGGTAAGCGTAAGGTCAATAGCATCAAGCGTGTAACTGTGCGTGAAATGCTGGAGACTCTCCGTCAAGATGGCATCGGTAGTGCAACTCGCATTCAAGCCAAGTCAGCATTAGGCTCCGCACTGCAAGACCTTGTGGAGGCTGACCAACTAGATGCGAACCCAACTCACAAAATCAAAATCAAACAACTCGACAGCAATGAACTCCGTAATGTACTGGAGCCTGACGAGTTCAAAGACATCCTTAGCCACCTCCCTAGTGACTCCAGTAAGTTGTTTGCCACATTCTTGGCACTTACTGGTTGTCGTTATGGAGAGGCTACGGAGGTAAGAGTAAAAGACCTCAATGAGAAATCAAACGAGGTCTATGTCCAGCGTAGGGTCTCTGACCTCGGGGCTAAAGCCAACAATGGGGATAGGTTCAGGGTTATTCCAGCAACTAAATCTGGGCATCGCAGGCTAGTAGTAGTCAGTGCGGAGTTCATGAAAGAGTTGCTGACTCATGCACAAGTTCATGGTCTGGAGCGTAAGGACTTACTTTTTAGTAAAAGCCTTATAGCAAGCACTGTGGATGTGGAGAAGACCTCCGCAAACACTAGCAACCATCTCCCTAGGGACACATGGAGGCGTATGTGGAGGTCAGCAATAGACAAGTCCTCCATAAACTGGTTCCCAAGAACTCACGACTTACGACATGCCAATGCAACTTTGCTCCTCAAAGGAGGCATAGATGTGCATGAAGTCAAAGAACGCCTTGGGCATCAAAGCATAAGCACTACTGAACGCTATTTGCATCGTCTACGACACCAGACCTCAAAGGCATCAGAAGTAGCCAATGAGTTCCTATAAGAAAAGAGCCCCATGACCTGTTGGTCATGGGGCTTTTTTTATACCCAAAAGTTACTGGTTGTCCTTTATGAGTTTGATTTCACAAGCATCGGTGGTGCAGTAAGCCTCACCAATAGCCTCCACACCAAGACCTCCATAGACTCCAGCAAAGTCAATCGGAAAGAGTTTCATAGCATAAGCCTCGTACTCGTCTTCCGTAATCTGCGTGTAAGGCATCTGCGGATAAGTCATGTTACCCATAGGCAAGAACGAAACAGTCTTCATTTGACCATCGTACATGTGGAGCACAGTACCGATTTGGTCTGACTCTGTCTCCACATCGAAAGTAACAGTCACGCTTACGGAGTTATCGCTCCAGTAGCGTTGTGCTGTGGAGGCTAAAGCCATCTTTTCAAAGACTGAGACCTCCTTCTCGGAGCGTTTAGCATCAGTTTTGATAGGAAAGAATACCACTGAGGTAGTGGCTGGACTCTCGGATGCAGGCTCCACAGTGTAGTTAGCCATCTTGAACAACGGGAGCATAGGGTCGTTGTTAGCAAAGCGTATTGCACGATTGAAGAACTTACCTCCAGAAGTCCAATGAACTCCTGGACTTTCACCAGCCAAGATAGAGACAGTTCCAGAAGGCTTCACAGTAGTCATCTTGATGCTCTCACGAATACCAAGCCATTCACTGTAAGTCTGGTCGTAGCCCTTGACAGTTGCATAGCCCTCGTCCATCCACTGACGAAGCACATGATGCCCCTTGTTGTCAGCAAAGTTTGCCACGCCACTTATGGAGGTTCCAATACGCCTGTTGCGTTGCATGATGGCGTTGGTCTCTTCCCAGTGTGTAGGAAGCAAAGTCACAGTCTTGGCGTAAAGATAAGCAAACTTCAAAGTTCTCTTGAAGTCTTCTAAAGAGTCATGTCTGTTCAAGTAAGTCTCGACAAGAGTACACATTTCGAAAGACTCCAAAGACTGTTCAGCACAAGGGTTATAGCCCATGACTCGCCAGTCCTTGTTGTTTGGAGCATCCACAAGCCTTCCATAAGCCTTAGATGTGTCCATCCAGATAACTCCAGGTTCTCCATTACGCACAATACCCTCCACTATGGAGTCAAAGTTTGTTCCTACGGAGACTTCTACGGAGTTGTTACTCATCCAAGCCCATCCTGGGGCTTCAGGGTCATAAGAGTTACGCTCTGGGAAGCGTTCAGCGTTCTTCAAGTTCAAGAAGTCCTCATCGTCAATGCGACCAATGAGCAGTTCAGCAGAACGCCTCACATTTCCAGAGACTACACAGACACCAATCATGTTTCCAATGTCAGCAATGTCTTTGCGAGAAAGCCTTTCACCTTTGCGTCCAGCAAACATCTTTGCGATTTGCTCGTGGAGTTTCAAAAGAGGCTCGTGTCCCGCAGCCGTTCCACCAAAGGTAGCAATAGGTGCTCCATAAGGACGGATTTCATCGTAGTTGAAACTCCATAGAGGCTGGTCTGGCTTCAAGAAAGAGTTGATGAGAGCCGTAGTGCTCTCTGCCCAACCTTCACGAGTGTCAGGGATGAGGTACTCCTGTGGAGATGATGGAGCATAGATTTCAAAGCCCTTGTCAGCACCCTTGTCATCAAAGCCCACACCTACGCCCAGCATAGAAGCCTCCATAAGGAAAGCAAAAGGCTTGGCTGGGTTGTTCTTAGTCATTTCCAGAGTGGATACGAAAGCACAGTTTTGCAAAGCCGCTGAGTTTCGTTGCTTGTTTACGATTTCCGTGCCCATGACCCAAAGCCCACGACCTGGAGGTGTCCACTTCAAGTTGAATAAGCGGTCGTAAGCCTCCTTAGCACTGGCAGCCGCCTTAGCATCGCTCCATGGAAGCCTAGAAGACTTAGCCCAGTCCTTCTGGAGGGAATACATCCCGTTGATTACACGCTCACAGACTTCAGCCCAAGTTTCCTTAGAGCCATCTGGCTTTTTGCGAGAGTAAGTGCGAAGAAAGGTGATTTCACCTACGGAGTTGCCAGCAACATCCTTATAGCCAAAAGGTGGCTTCTTGTCCTTATAGGTTGTTACAAAGTCTTCTGCGAGACGGAATGAGAACATAGTCATAGACCACCATTTCTTGTTTTAGATAAATACTCCACGATTGTGGGAGTTCTATTGTCGGTGGTAGAAGCCTACAACCCTTCTGCTAACTTCACAAATCTAGGAAGATTTTTCAGGGATAAACATACCAGTACCAGAGTTATGGAGATACTCCGCAAGTTTAGTAATCCTAACTGGGTCATCATGAAGCCAACCTAAAGCCGTATTACAACCAGCACAAAGCAACCCTCGTATCTCATTAGTTTCATGGTTGTGGTCAATGTGTAGCGTATGTTCAGCACCAGTAGCATCATCTCCACAAGAAGCACACTTAGAGCCTTGTTTCTCCACAAGAGAAAGATAGTCTTCTTTGCTTATTCCATAAAGATACTTTTTTAGAGAATACGACTGTTGAAGTGCTTTTTCACTGGTCTCATTTTCGATGTAAATGACATCATTTTTGTCTGGACCTAGTTTCATGTATTGTTCCTAAGTACTATCGGCTAGTAAGAAAGCCTAGTTTTCCAGTGAGTTACGGATAATCTTTGTGGTTTCTTCTTCATTTAGAGGCTGGTTCATCTCTCGTAAAGCCTGTGCTCTATCACCAAAGATTGCACTCAAAACACCACCACTAGATTGCCTCTCCGCAGTGATGCGAATGAACTCTTTGTTTTCATCAAGTTCCTTCATAGACTTTACAAGTTTGAATAGGCGGTCTACTTCTTGAGACACATTTGGGTCTGCATAGCCACCATTCATTTCCTCTGCAAACCGCATGAATGCTACTCTCTGACCCTGCATCTCGATGATTGTAGTGAGCAAAGACTTGAGTTGGTCTTTAGTCTTTACCTCCACAGGCAAGTTGAAAGCACAGGTATTATCGGGCTTGAAAGCAGGGCAGTTCGCTGCGACAAAGCAGGTGTTGCAGTTGCGTAAAGAGGCACTTTGAGAATGCACAACAGGCACATCTTTGAGCACATCATGACCATTTTCAGTCTCCACAATGGTCTTCATTTGGTAGCCAAAAACAGGCAATGGAGAGATGTCTTTAGGGTCTCTTTGGACAAGTTCTGTATGTTCTTGTTTGAGAGTCTCAGAACCACTGTTATTAGAAGCACCTACCCCTGTTTGCATCAAACCTGTGTATAGGGGGTCGTCATTACTATCGGCTAACTGGGACATGTGATTGCCTTTCTTCATGCTGGCTTCGAGTTGTAAGTAAGACCAGACTGCCACTTTGGTTGCTTCTAAAGTGTCGTCATCCACAAACTTCTGAAAGTCAAAGCCTTCTTTTTCTAACAAAGCCTTGTAGCGTGGACGAGCCTGTGCCTTCATGTTTTTTGGATAACGAACAAGTTTCTGACCATCCCAAATGATGGTCTCACCACGCCTCATAGGGCTTATCCAAGACAGTGTGGAGGTTGTGGAGAAAGGTATTTGACGAAGGTTGTCTGGCTTTGCCGTTGCAAGAGCATGGAAGTCTACATTGAGACGGCTCTTCAAGCCTCGAACAATGCCTGATAGCGAGGTCATAGACTCAATAGTCTCGTAAGGGATTGCAATGTTTGGGAACTCCGTAGCCCAGTTTTGAAGTTTAGGGGTTCCGTATTTTTCTCTCCATACAACCCATCGCTTAGGGTCCGCCCCTTGGGTGTAGCGTTGTTGTTCTACCCATTCAAGCCCTAAGACTTGACTGTCAAACTCAACCCAGCCTGAAATACGCTCATAGTTGTAGGAGATAAACTCTTCATAATCCGCTGCGTATTCAAGCAGTTCTTCTTTAGACAAGTTGGCTTCGTCCGCAGAAGAGGCTCCAGAGTCTATCCATACCTTCATGTTTGGATAGAAATGTTCGCCTACTAGATAAGCCTTAGTCTTAGGAAGTCCCCGCTTACGGAGCCCCCAGTAGTTGAGCATTACATGCTGAACTCCACACTTCTCCAGAAGAATTCTATTGGAGGGAATCTCCACACCATTGAAAATAATCATTCAAAACTCACATCGGTGCTGCGAGTAAGACGCAAGTCTTTGACCCTAGCCTCGTTCTGTCGGTCAATAGCCTCTTGGATAGAGTCCCAAGAACGAACCTTTTTAGGTGCATCTGGACGGAACTCAGGGCGGATGTAAGAAGGTACTCCAAACATTATGGAGGTAATACCTAAGTCAAAAGCGTAAGCCCACAACTTAGGATTACTGGTAATAAACAAGTCAATAGCACCTCTGCTTCGAGCAAAGTTGATTTGTCGCTCCGCAAGGTCTTCGCCCTCCAAAGCAACAGAGGAGTCTATGATGTTGTCCACATCTACAACCTTATTGACATTTAACCAGCGAAGGGTGTCTTCTTCGGTGCTGGTTGACATGATAGTCATTCGGTTATAGGCAGTAAGCATGGAGTATGTAAGCACTCCTGTGGAGATAATGCCATCGTCTTTGTTTCTTAGTACGCCATCTAGTTCTACGAGTATTTGCATTTAGACTAGTTTTTCTTTTTTTCGTATCTAGCGGCTTCGGGTAGGCTGTCCACATCTTGTGTAGCAGTGATAGGAGTTGAAGCGTCATTAGTAAACCTCTTTGCTTCGCCTTTTTCATAAACCCCAGGAGCAACAAGTACTCGTACTCGATGGCTTCCAATGGAGGTAGTGTCATGGAATACCCTTACTCCAGCCGCTGCGGCATGCTCCAGAATTGTTTGTGGGTCGTTCTTGTCGATTAAGTCTGAAAGCCTATTGACTTCTGCTTGGTGGTTACCTGCATGAACTCTAAGGAAGTGGTTACCTAAATCAGAGTAGGTTGGAATGTTATTCTTGTAGGTAATTTCATTTTGGGCTAACTTTGCGTAATGACCTGTTGAAGCCTTGGTTGCCACATAATCCGAATCAATTAGGTGCTGTTTTAATTTTTGGTTTAGACGTGAGTTAGGGGTTCTATCAGACCACTGGTATACCTCATCTCCTACTTTGCTTTGGTCTATAGTCACTGGGACTACTCCACCCATTTCTAGGGGCTCGTTCAATTTCTCTTGTCGGTCTTTCACAGGTAACCCTGATGCTCTGTCTTTGGCTTGTGCCATTAGCATCCTGAACTGCTCACGCATGGCTGCACCAGTACTTCTAAAGCGTTGTAGGCTAGTGTCTTGGGCTGCACGAATAAACCCGTTAGTTTTTGTTGGGAGACCTGATGGAGATACAGGCACGTCTATTGGCTTACTAAGGTCAAGTTTTTTCTTAGCCATTATTGCTCATTTCTTTGTAGGGCGGCTCTTCTGATAAGCGTAGCCGAATCTGGAAATTCCACTCCATAAGTGGAACTATTTTTTTCTTGTAGCATGCCCTTCATGTTTTCCCTAATTGTTCGCAAGGCTTGGATTGCTCCAGTGCTTTTGCCTGCTTGCCAACGATAGTTATGGAAGTCGTTATAGCCTTCTCCATTAGCACTAAAGGCTAGTGCTCTGTTGTCATGGATTTCATTGAATAGGGCATTGCCCTGTGCTCCTGCTGACCAAAGGCGGGTCTCAGCATTGCGTCTAGCGGCTGGATTGGTAGCCACAGTTAAGTCATTCTTGGCGGTAGTAAACCTAGTCACGACTTGGTTAGTCATCATGGCATCTCCATGAGCCACACTCTGCCATTCTGGCTTAGAGGGGGCTTTAGAGTTTTCGCTAGGAGTTACAGTCCACTCATCGTATTTGAGGTCGTACGCAGCGTACGGCTTTATGGAGCGGATGTCCGTAGCGGTTGGGTTTACATAAAAAGTAAGTTCGTAGCCATTCCAGTTTTCGGTATCTGGCTGTAATTCAGATTTAAACTCTTCGTTTAGTTGGGCGGCAATCTCTTTGTCACTAAGACCAGTGAAGGCAGGATTAGCCTTGCGGAACTGTACAAAGTTCACGCCTACTAGGCAGTCTAGGTCAGCAGGCTGACGAGAGGCTGACCATTGATAAGAAACCCCTGACCCTGCAAGCCAAGGGTGCGTCCATAATTCGGCATGATGATACTTTTGACTCAAAAAGTCATTAAGTAAAGACATTACGCCTTGACGCACCCAGGACTGCAAGTGACGCCCTTGGAAGAGCGTCGGGTCAAGGGTTGCTGACGGTGTGCTGAAGTACGATGTCTCATACGCACCTAAACCAGTCATACGACTAGTTTACTCGGCTATGGAGGTACTTTCAGGGTCAATGCCACGCTCTTTTAGGGCGTCCTTAACCTTGTCTGAGACAGTTGGTTGCTGTGGAGGCTGAAGAGCCAACACAATACGGCTGACTAGAGCCTGTGCCTTTAGTTCTTCAATGATGGTCTGTGAGACGTTTAGCACATCTCCAGCATCAGCCACACGAGCAGCCTCCACAGGCTCCGTTAGGTCTTCAAGTTTGACAGCAAATGTGCCATCAGTGTGTAGTAGTACCAAGAATGCTACTTCTACTTGCTTGTCGTTTGCCATTTATTTCTCCTTGTTTACTAGACGACGCTTGATTGCATCGAATACCTTTGGTCGTTTTTTGGACGCTTTACCGTTTTGACGGTTAGTGTTACGAGCACCTTTTGCCATGCTATTCCTTACTTGTCGTATAAGCCAAGGATTTGGCGTTTACGACTTGTTACTACTGAGTGTACAGGACAGAAGTTACAAATGTAAACCTTTGGTCCTGGGGCATCTGCTGGACTAGGGAGACCTAACTCCTTACGCTCCGCAGCGGTCTTAGGGAGAATACGCTTCTGTGGAGTCTGGTAATCTCCACAGCCATCTTTAGGGCTTAGGCGAGACTTCCAGCAGTTCATAGCGTCTTCAGCAAAGGTCATCTTGCTGTCGTAGAATGACTTGTCTGGGTCAAGGGCGTCCAAACCTATGGAGCCACCCTGTCCGAGTTGCTGTAGAACAGCCTTACGCTTTTCTGGACTAGCCCAGTAAGACACTGGGACTTTAAACAGTTTGCCTACATGAGGCTCACCCGATGGGAACTTATGCTTTTCAATGGAGACCTCCAGAAGGAAGTCTTCCTCTACTTTGCCATCCCAATCTGGTAGTTCTTCCCAGGTGTTGCAGACTAGGCAACGTAGTAGGCGAATAAGCGGACCCTTGTGCTCCATTTGTCTTGAGCCAAGTAATGGAATGTCTGACATGTAATGCTCCTTGTTAGTTGTACTTTGGTTTGTTCCCTTTTTTGTAGTTACTTATTTCGCTTGTTTTAAGATTCTTTTTTACTTTTCCGTCTGGACCTTTGGGTAAAGCAGGGTTGAAATTAAATGACAACGGGTCAGTACTACCGCCATAAGCCATTTTATAGCGAATGACTTTCAGTTTATCGTACAAATCACTTCTTTTAGTTGATTTGCTTCTGTCTGGAGGGGTAGCCATTAGATTCTCGCTAGTCCCTGACCGCTCTTAAAGTGGTCATTTAGTCCTAGGGCACGACGAACAATGCCTTGGTGGTTTGAAGTAGTAACACTGTGCTTTTGGTCTGGGACTACCCAACCGTTATCCCCATGCCATGCAATAGGTGTTCCATAAGAATGAACTACATAGTTAGGGTTGTCTGCTGACAATCTATCTGCGTTTTCTTTGTTCAAACGACCAGTGTTTGATGGGGTGTAGTTAACAGGGCTACCTGAGAAGTTGTTTCCTTGAAAGGCTTCTCTAGCAACAATTGCTTCTGCAGCACCGTTTCTGTTAGATACTCTCTTTGGTTTAGCCATGGTTATCTCCTACCAAATGGCACTGCCATGTTTGGGTTTAAGTTTGGGTCTTTAGGCTTCTTAGGACCTTTAGGTTTTTTAGCAGGTTGTCCACCAAGAGGTCCATCTGGGTTGTTAGGGTCACGAGGAGGTTGCTGTGGAGCAGATGCTTTCTTTGATGCTCTGCGGTGCTGGCGAAGAGTGGTGCCAGGACCTTTTGGACCTTTCCAGTTTGGGTCAGCATAGTTTGCTAGGTTTTGTTTTGAACTGGTTCTGTCAGGCTGCTTTGAGGCAGCCATGTCTGCCAGTTTCTTAATGCCTGAAGGCAGGTGACTGCCGTAAGGGGCTCTGTCTGGGGGTCTATTTGCTGGCATGATTATCTACCGTTCAATCTCTTTAGTGCGTCTTGAATGTGAGCAGTCGTAACTGGTCCGCCAAATCTATTAGCGTTGTCTATGGCGTTGTCTTTTGCTTCGCCAACCTGACGGTTATTGTAGCCATGAAACTCGCTGCTTGGAGCCTTTAGGTGTTCTTCTGACTTTCCGTCGTTGTGTGAACGAGGCTTCTCTGGAGTTGACATTGGGGTTGGAGTGTGCGATGGTGTTCCAGGTATTGAAGGAGTAGGTCTGCTACCCATTGCCTGTCCTGGACGAGGAACTCCTGGGATGTTGATGTGAGGGTTCATCTCGACTACTGGACCAGCACCAGCACCTGCTTTATTGCGTCTTCTAAATAGTGGCATTATTTACCTGGATTCTGCTTTTCTTGGTACTCGGTAGTAGCAAAACCATACCCATAGAATGGGTGTAGGCTCTGGCGGTTATCCAGAATCTGCTCGTTACCTTGTAGGTCTAGTACTTGGGTGTCAGGACGAATCTTGCGGTACTTACCATCGGTAGCACCTTCGCCTAGGCTTTCGTTCATTGAACGGGATGTGTTCACTGCCATGATTGCTTCTTTCTATTAGATTTGGATGTTTGTAGGGTCTTGACCATTTTTAATTGCGTCTCTTTTGCCCTGAATTCTTAATTGGTCTGCTTCGTCCACTGTTTGAGAAGCAGAGGTCGCATCTCCGTCATGATAATGGAGAAGGTTTTGTTTAGCCGTTTGAAGGTTAGCCTGTGCGGCATAAAGTCTTCTGAAGTCGGTTGATTGACCCACCGCTCTGCCGTGTTCGTCTAGAGCCTTTAGGTAGTCCAAGGCAACCTGTATTTGCATAGCCTTTTTAGGGTTAATGTCCTTGGCACCACGACGGTTGGAGTTTACAAGCATTAGGCAAGTTTTCCTTTCACTCGTCTAGCCATTCTGTCTTCATAGCATGGAGGGCACATACCTTTGCTGTACATAAACTCCACAGGGTTCATGATGATGCCGCAGGTAGGGCAAAGCATGTTCCTCTTATTAAGGTTAGCATTTTTCTGGATTGTGTAAGCCTGAAGTGCCATCGTTTCTCCGCCACCTTCATCAAACATTGCTACTCGCTTCCGCTTCGTGCTTGGTTAGGGCTGCGTGGGATTGAATTGCCGAGTTCAGGGCTGCAGAGGCTTCTGTATGGGCAAGACTGTTTGGTAGGTGTACACCAATTAGGTTTACCGCACTAGATAAGTGCTGAATTGCTGTTGCCGCAGTCTGACGACTAGAGCCACCACGAGCCTCTTTTAACGAGGTGTTTAGAGCAGAATAAGCGTTTGCCATGTGCTCATCGAACTGGCTAGTAATTCGGTAGGACTTATCTGCAAGTCTGTACCCGTGATTTCTTATCGTATGGAGGTTAGCCGCTATGTTGTTGATGTGCTTTTGGGCTGTGTTTACTCCACCTCTAAAAGGTTTAAAAACAAGATTTGTTGCCATTACTGTTCTTTACTTTCGTTGATTGCTTTGGTATCTGCGGATTTTTTAGTTCTGGCTCTACGAGTACGTTTGTCTGCGTGGATGCCAGCGGCGTTGCTTCTGCGGATTTGACGCATGCCTTCGGCTAAGGCTGGATTAGCCCAATGAATACTGGCTCTGTTTGGCGGTCTGTTTGCTGGCATTAGGCTTGGCTTCCTAATTGGTCTTTTCTGTTGTCTTTTCCAATTAATTCTGCTGCTGCGTAGCCAAAATCATTGTCGTTAATTGTTGGGGCTCGCAGTCCGCCTTGGAAGGCAGGACTATAAAACTTTTGACCAGTTTGTTTTGCAGAAATTGCAGGGTGTGCGACATTTCGGTCAGCGGCTAAAAAGGCAACGTCAGGTCTTCCACTGACTTTAAATTTCCAGTTAGCAGGCTTGTACTCATCGGCAAATGGTTGATAGGCAACAGCCTTCATTCCTCCACGAGCATAGCCTTCAGTTAAAAAACCATCAAATGCTGAGGCGTGAGAGGCTCCGCCCATTAAAATACCATGTTCTGCGGCGTGTCTTGCTACATCTTCGTATGGAGCAGACGGGTGCTTAAATACTGAGTGTAGTTCTCCTTCTGGAGATACAGCGTATCCAGCCAATCCGTCTCTAGTCAAAAACATTTTAGAGGAGATTAAATCTTGTAATGGTTTTAGGTCTACAGAGGCACCGTGCTTTTGGGCTTTTTTAGCAGTACGAATCTTGTCTAAGAAAATAGACGCTTCTGATGGTGCTAGTTCTTCAAAATGGGGTTGCATTAGACTCCTTCTAATCCATTACGTGTGCTACCTGAGTAACTGCCAACACCACCAGAGAACCACTGAACTCTTGGTTCCATGTAAACTCTGTCAGCACTGACTACATCGTCAATTCCTGGCTGCTCCATAATGTACCCAGTTTTTTGTGGAAACAATTGAATCTGAGGTAATGGAGGTCTTACCATTTCTTGGATAAGTTGACGCTTCATGCTGTTTACAACTAGAGCCTGTTGAATCAACTTCTCTTCGTTGCTTGACCATGGACCACGGTATGACCAGTTACCTGATTGCCCAGGACCAGACCATGGCTTAGTGTGGTCGTAACGACCATCAGTTTCATTGCTTCCATAACCGAAGCCCGAGGTAGCGAGATTTGCTGGCATCTTATCTCCACACTGGCTTCAAGTAATTCAAGGCGTTGGCACGTTGGGCGTTAATAACAGTTGGACCATTAGCCACAGTGTTTGCCTTACCGTCATTTACTAGGTGTGGAGCAGGTACGAGGTTGAGGTCTTGACCCATTCTCGGGGTTTTCCAGACTACAACTCCGTTGTCCAGTACTTGCTTTGCTTTCATTTGACGCTTAATGCCCATGTCTGCGTTAAAACTTGGTGACCAGTAGTACATAGATGGCTCAATACGCTCACCCTTATGGACACCACGCTGGTAAGACTTTTGCCCTAGGCGACTCTTAATGGAGTCAAGTAAGCGGTCATCACGACGGCTGCGGATGGTACCTAAGTAGCCATCAGGGTATTCTGCTTGTGGAACACGTCCAGTACCGATACGCATAGCGTCCAGTTCACCACGTGCAACAGGACCACCAAAACCACCTTGGTTGTTGTAACCACTGAAGCCGTTACCGCCAAGAGATTGCCAGTTTTGCTGGGCACTATAGTTATTTACTCCACCTGCCATGCTAGTTCAACCATTTCGCTTCTGGATGTGGAGCCCCTGGAAGACCAAACGACCTAGCGTGCTCCATAGTGGCTAGGAATTGCTGACCTACGTTAGCAGGCAATCCAATAGATGACTGTGCTGTAAGTGTTGTTGGCAAAATTAACTGGTTTGGAGTAGGCAAAAACTTTAAAGTAGACGGCAAAACAATAGTCTTGCCCTTTACATAAGAACCTGGTGGCTGTCCACCAAAGTTGTTGGTGCTATTTTGCCCACGAGTACCTGCAGCCATGGCTCCACGAGCCAAAGGAGTAAACATGCCAAAGTGGCTACGGAAAGCAGCCTCTTCTCCAGCAGGATTGAAATTACGACCAGAACCAGCGTGACCAAATACGTCATGAACGGCACGGAACATGTCGTTTTCATCATCAGTAAAGAAAGGATGTGAACCAGTGCTTTTAGTGGCGAGGCTCTTGATTCTGCCTTCGGAAACATCGTTAAACATGGCACGAGCAGATGGGTATGGGTCTTCTGCGGTAATAGTATGAAATAGACCTAACCCACCTTTAGCAACTGGTTTAGTCATAAAATCGTATTGACGACCAATTTCATCACGCATGGCTCTGTAATGTGGCAGTGCCGCTGGGTCAAAGTCAGGTGCTGCTAGATAGTCTCTAGCGATACCCTGTGCTTGTGGCAAATCCACTGCTATGTTATTGAAAGACGCTGGGCGTGGAGCAAGACCCATTTGTTGAGTGTAGTCAGCGGCTCCTCTGGCTATTGCTGGAACAGCAGCCTGAATTCCTACGTTAAACTCTGCGGCACCTCTAGGCATTAGTAACCGCCTTCTTGCTTTACAGGTTCTTCATTTTGACTCAAGAAAGTACCGCTAGTTGCAGTCTGGTAAGACAAAACTCCTGGGTGTTCGTCGCTGTGGGTCTGCTTGTTAAAATCACTCACGGCAATGTTAAACGCACCAGATTTCTGGTTTACTTTACCTTTTGACTGAATTTGTCCTGATTCTACGGGGGACTCAATACCTACGATTTTAAACTGAGGTTGAGACATTACTCGGTGCTTTTGTAGCACTCCTTGAGCACGTGGACTAAGTGCCATAAACTGCTCCGTAGTCTACGTCGCTTCTGCCTCCAGTAGCGGCGTCATACGAACGTGGTGGAGTATTAGGACCACGCTCAATAACCCCCCGAGCATGCGACTTTAATCCTACGGAGTTTGCATTGGCTCCAGGGGTAGAGGAAGCGGCATTAGCGTTCCAATGGACACCTGGGTCCGATGGAAGGCTAAATGCTTGCTGACTCTGCAAAATTGATGCGGACATCAATTAATCCTTACTGGTTTGCGTATTCCATACCAGACTGGAAGTTTGGGTTCTGGCGACCTGGAACAGATGGAACAATCTTGGCACTCTGCATGGTTGGACCAGCAGCAGGGTCAATTGTTGGGGTAAACGGAACAGTAATACGGTACTGAGCACCGTGACGCTCGTCGTAAGGTACGTTCTGCTTGTTCTGCTTGGTTCCCATACCAGTTGGGTCTCCCGCCTGCAGGTTCTTCTTAGGAATTAGGGCTCCTTGAAGTGCTGGGGCTGGGGTAGCCTGATAGATTGCATCGCCTACTGGAATACGGCTTGAACCGACTTCCTGTGCCGCTGCATAGGCTTCGTGATGGGTTGGGTGATTGCGTTCACGCATGTTGGCTCCTGCCGATTCGTGGTGATTTGAAGGCAGACCTGCACGTTTACGCATGCCATGCCCCATTGATGTCCATTTAGCCATGGATAACTCCTTTGCTTACTACTAGAGTAAGGCTTTTTTAACTTGCTGAAATGGCAAACACGATTGCACTTATCTCGCCATCACGGCTATCGATAGTAGTGAAACCTGGTTTGCATGTAAGGTCTAAACCTCTTGGGGCAACATAACCACGAGCAATGGCAATAGCCTTTACTGCTTGGTTAACTGCTCCAGCACCAACTGCACGGAGTTTTACTTGACGGCTTTCATAAATAGCGTGTGCTATTGCCGAGGCTACGGATTGTGGATTTGAACTATTGCTTACACGGAGGTAATCTTCTACCGTTGAGGGTAGGGTTTCAGGGGTGAGTTCTTCGCTCATTTGTGGTCCTTAGAATACGGGTTATACGCCTACCTCCATCTAAGGATAAAGGAAATCTAGTTGATTTGGTCCCTATACTTAGGGTCTTTTATTTGTTCGGCTACTGCGTTTTCGATGACCCCTTCAGAAATTTTTCCAGCAAGCCTTGCCAGAGCGTAGGAATCTGCGGCGTTATCGTCGTTGAACTCGACACCCCACCGCTTGTAGATTTGGAGCAGCATCTCCTGCTTTTTGGCGTTTCCCTTGCCTGCAGCGTACTTTTTGAGGGTCATTGGGGGTATTTGTAGGGGTGTCTGGAGGTGAGGTTGCTTCGTGTACTCGTCAAAGTAGTCCCAAAGAGTCAGTTTTACAGTGGCTGATAGTTCTCCAAGAACTAGGGCTGACTGGCTGGCTAGGACTGTCCCCTCCATAGCCACGTCCACAATGTAATAGTCTCTAAAGGACTCTATTTTCTCCATAAGCCAGCGAGAGATGTCCTTTAGTCTTTGGACTCCATTGTATGGAGACTTGTAGACATAGGTAACAAACTGGTCTGGGGCATCTGTATCAAGAAAGGTGACTGCAAACCCTGTTAAGGATTGGTCAATGCCTATGGAGATTGAGGTTGGGTTATCGATGCCTGACCCAAACCGTTTCTCGGTCATTTCTTTTCTTGTTTTTCAGCCCAAGTAATTAAGGCTAGTGCAGCCTTAACAACAACGTAGCCAATGGCAAAGCCACCTAGTATCCAAAGTACTTGCTCCATAGTTATTTTCCTTCACACATTTGTATTGCCAACGCTTCTGTGGCGTACTTGTCCCAGCAGGTTGCTGGCTTTTTATCGTGGCACTCGTATTGAGAATGTGTGCCACTTAAATCTTGGTACTCAATAGTTCCGCAGTCGTGTTGCGAATTAAAAATTATGATTACACAGGCTATAAAGAACAATGCTAATGAAATAAAAAGCATTTTGGCATCTTTACTCATCTTCATCTTCTACCCATGCAAAGTACTTGTAGGACTCACAAGTATTACAGTAGTTGTAGTCATCTTGGACTGCGTCTTGACCGCATCCTGTACAAATAAACTTTTCAGCCATTGATTTCTCCTTTGATAAGAGCGATAAGTTTGCCAAGTTCGATTTCAACATAGCCTGTAACTTCCGCTTGTGTTTCTAGCAGTTTAATGATACGTTCACGCTCGGCAATAACGCCTGTGTCAAAAGCGATGTCGGCAATTGATGCTGGTTTGTTGGCATTCATTGGATTGTATTTAAGGTACAGGTCTTTCCACCTAGCCACGCTTGTCCCACTCATCGTCCAGCACTAGCATGGCGATGATGGCGTAGTTTGCTAGGTCAAGGAAAGAATCCTTGAGGCTCTCGTACTCTGGCTTTTGTTTTGAGTCAATCAAATGATTGATACGAGCCATCTTGTCGTGCATACGAACACGCAGACCGTTTAACGGTCCACCTGGGCTTAGGCTAATGTTGGTTGGTCCGTAGTCTTTGTGCTTGCTAAGAAGTACGTGCTTTGCATGTTGAAACTTCTGCTGGACTGCGTCGTTGAACTCCTTGTTGGGGTCGGCGTCACGAAATAAGTCTTGCAAATGCTTAGGCATCTTTTCGAAGTCACCATTAGGTAGTCCTTCACGTGCAATCTCCGCTGGGTCTAACCCCTGAGAGACTAGTTCTGTATAAATTTCTTTCATTTTACCCATTAGATGTTTCTCCTGTTTTCGTTTGAGCGTCTAGTTATTTCACGGCTGACCAACGCTAAGTCACGCTCGTGGTTGTTCAATAGCATTTCTACTAACTTACGATAAGCATACTTCTCTTCGTACTCGTTAGACAAGTCCACTACATCTTGATGGACAGCAATCTCTGCTTTGACTGTAGTTACTCGTTCACCTTTGGTGTGTGCACCCATCCGTTTAACTAGCAGGGTGTTCTCTAAGAACTCTAGTTTCTTTTGTGAGGCACGTTCTTCTAACTGTGCGACTGCAAGTTGTGAGGCAATGTAGTCTGTCCAAGCGGTGAGTCTAGTAAACAAATTGCCAAGTTCTTCCGAACTGACATCTGTGATGTCTGAGGGCAGAGTTACTTGTTCGGTATCTGGTTTATTAAAGTGTAAGTTCCACTCACCAAATCTTTCTAATGCAGACATTAATCCTCCGTGTATGGGTCACATTGCTTACAAGTGCCAGCCCAGTTGTTTGAACATACTGGAGCCTTCTTGTTCTTGACAGCCTCCACAACCATTGCGGCTCCATCAAAGACGTGCTGTACCAACTCGTAGTCACGCTTTACTGTGAACTCTTTGTAGTCTTGGTCAGCCTTAAGTTCGTATAGGAAAACAATCTCGTTGATTGGCTCTCCATTAGCCCCCACATAACCCATGCGGCTCATGAGTTCTAGGTATACCTGACCCTGCAGGATGTGGCTGGCAAATGGACGACGAACATTCTTCCATGCTTTCATGAAGTCTCCACCAGCATCCATAAACAACCCTGGCTGTTCGTTACGGATAGTTCCTGGACCGATTGATTTTATTTCAATAAGCGTGTCTCCACGGTCATCCTTAACCCAACCATCTGTATGCCCAGCAATACGGAGTTCGTCATCCTTAAGAGTTACTTCACGGTATTCAAAAGTGTTCTTGCCGCACTGTGGGCAATCCATAACGCCTAGGTCAAAGATGCTGAAGTCACATGAGGTACAGGTAAAACGACCATACAACACGCCCATCTCTTGGAACCATGTTTGCCACTTGTGGTGGATAGCGTGACCTTCGTCAAAGATAGACTGCAAACGTAGGTTAGGCTTTTCGGCAATCTTAGTGTGTCCATTCAACAGGAAGTACGATGCACGCTTGCACCAATCCTTCTTGATAATTTCTGATGGGTGCAACACAGTGGTGCTACGGTCTCCTACTGGACGCTTTTGTAGGTGACGCTCGATGTCGCCAATCAAACGTGATGGCTTTGCTTTGGCATCAAGAAACTTCTTTAGGTCGGTCTTTGGTGTTGGCATTAGTATTCCTTTTTATCTAATTGGTCTATGTATTCTTCTAAGGTCATTTGGTTCTTGTACTTGCGTTGCCATTTACGGACTAGGGCGTTGCGTTCTCGGTGAGATAGCCCTCCCCAGATTCCGTGTTGCTCATCTGAGTCTATAGCAAACCACAGACATTCTTTGCGAACTGGACATGGATTGTTTCCGTTGGGTCCTAAGCAAAATGCTTTAGCCTCTGCGGCTACAAGTTTGTACTGTTCTTTATCTCGTGGAGGAAAAAAGATTTCAGGGTCTGCTGTCTTACATCTTGCTTGATGTATCCAGTTTTCATTCATTTACTTTGTTCCATAACTCCAGGAAGTCAGTCTCCATAAGGATGACGTAGTCTTCTCCATCAAGATGGATGCCAAACACTGGCAACCTACCATCCATTATGGCTTCAGTAACTATCTTTTTCAACTCTGCTGACTGAATAGTCTTTGACTTTTTGCCTGTCCACTTATGTTCAATCAGCAAGTCTGCGTTACGGACGTCACCTTTACGAGACCAGAACGCCCCAGAAGCAGCCGTGGTTTGCCCTCCAATGGCTTTAGCGAGACGTTTCTCGTGCTTCTGGGACTGCTTCTGACCTTCACTCTTCAACGGCTACTTGACCCTTCTGGGAAGCATCGATGATACGAGGGATAAGGAAAAATAGTTGTTCACGTGTATAACAAGTAGAACAACCACAGAACGGTTCTCCTGACAAGGTTACAAAGTCATCAGGCTCTTCACCATCAACCATGGACTCACAGTTCCACATGTACTCTTCATACTCGGTTTCAAGTTTCTTAGCCCAAGCATCATCGTTTATTACTACTCGCTTATTACTCATCAGTTCCTCCTACAAAACTGTCTGGTGTTGATAAGACCTTTTCCCTCAACTCTTCAAAGAAGTCTACTTCTTCACGCAGGCTATTGACAAGAGCCTCTTGACCCTGCCACTTGCGTTCTCCATAGTAAACCCAACCGCCTCTGCGGTCAACAATGCCTTTAACAATTACCATTGCAGCAACTTCTTTAGCGGTGTCGTAGTCTCCAGCCTTGTAGATGCTGTGGTCTGAAAAATAAAAGTCCACATACGCTGTACGACTTGGAGGAGCAGTCTTGTTCTTCAAAGTTCTAATCTTGATACGTTGACCTACACGAGTCTTGTTGACTCCAGTTCCCGATTCAATGTATTCATCACGGCGAACTTCTGAACGTGTGAAGTATGCGTAATCCTTGCCTTGACCTCCTGGAGTTGTACGAGGGTCTCCGTGCATCACACCAATTTTCATACGGTATTGGTTGATGATGATGCCTAGAACAGGGCGTTCGTCTTCAGTTAGACTACGCTTCATAGCGGCTCCAGCCTTACGGAAGAACTTGTTAGTGATTAGGGCTCCACGACCAACAGTCATTTCATCCATCGTTTTTTCGCTTTCAGGACTGGGGACAAGAGCAGGTAAACTGTCGATAACAATAGCATCAACAGACTTAGACTCAGCAAAAGCAATGACCGCATCATACGCTTCTTCCATGATGTTGGTTTCAATGACGATGACACGGCTGGTATCTACTCCACACATCTCTGCGTACTCTGGGACCCACTGCTCTGCAGCAACCCAGACTGTGGTGAAGTTTGGGTCATGGGCTTGATTGGCTGCAATAGTTTTGAGGGCAATTGCGGTTTTACCATGCGAAGGTTCACCAACAAGTTCATTCCACTGGTTACTTGGGAACCCTCCCCCAAGGATGTAGTCAAACGTAGTACTTCCTGTAGTGATTCGTTTGATAAGTTCTCCACGGATGTCTCCTCCAATCACTACGGTATCTGTACCAAAGCGTTTGTTTAGTTGTGCCATTACTTTTAAAGCGTCTGCGTTAATCATTAGATTCTTCCGATAATTTGTTGTGGGTTGTACCCGCCTGAAGTGCTATTACCTTGTGCTGGTTTCGCCGAGCCTTCAACATGTGCACCAGCGAGACCACCGAAACGTGACCCCGACTGTTCGGTGGGGTACCCACAGTCAAAGCAGCGTGCTTTCGCATTTTCAATAGCCATAAAGTTGATTGACCCGCAGTCAGGACACGTAGCAGTCTGCTTAGAAGACTGGGCTTTGTTGTTCTGCCCTGGTAATGGGGGTAGCCCTTGGTCTGGAAACCTGGGCATCGCACTCATAGGCAGTTGACTAGGTGGCATCTGTGGTGTTGGGTCAGGTCTAGTTGTTTGTTGTTGTGGGTTGTTTAATTTTTTAGCCCACCAATCAGCATTGTTCATCTTCTACCTCTTTGTTTTGGAATTTCTAATAAACCCATGTCAATTAATTGTGAAATGGAACCGAGCATTGCTGACATGGCTACTTGCTCGACCATGCGACGACTGAACATCCAAACTTCTTCAGGTATTCCTTGTAAATCTGCTACATTCTTTTTCTGAAACTCTATGGAACCTTCAGCCAAGGAATGTGCATAGGTGTAAGCCAAAGGAACTAAATGAGCAATGCGGTCTACACGGATGTCGCTTTCCTCTTCTTCTCTTTCGGCTACTTCATCGCTGATAACAGACAGCCCAAGCAGTTCTGCTAGTTCGTGTGGGTTTTGTATTTGGGAATCAAGTATAAAGCCACGGAGTCTGGACGCCATGTCTATCATGGATAGGTTAGTCTTTTTCTTTTTGAAAAGACTCACTTGGCTTCTCCCCATTTGTTTACTACCTTTGGCTCTGTGATTAATGGAACGTTTAATACGTTCAATCTTATACCCTCCATAGAGATTTTGATTGCCTCCGCAGCCTCCTCAGCGAGTTCATCGGGTGCAATGGTTACTAACTCGTCATGGACAGTAAGCACAACATTTATGCGAGGTTCATTAACAAAACAAGAATGGGCACGAACAAGTGCTAACTTCATGATGTCAGCGGCTGAACCTTGGATGACTGTGTTAAACGCTTGGCGTTCAGCACGAGACAATAGTCCTTGGTCTTTACTTAGTAGGTCGGGGATGTAGCGACGGCGACCAAAGATAGTTTCTACAAATGGAATTGGTCCAGACTGTTTAGCAAACCGAACTACCTTGGCTTTGTACTTTGGAATGCTGGAGAACTTTGCCTCAAAGTCACGGAGCAACTTCTTAGCCTCAGTAACAGTACAACCAATGGAACTAGCAATCTTGTCTGGTCCTACTCCATAAGAGATAGCAAGTACAAGAACCTTACCAGCCTTGCGGTCTACGCCCATGGTGTCACCAATGGTGGTATAGATGTCGCCACCAGTTAAGTAGTTGTTTATGAGGATTGGGTCTTGGCTAAATGAAGCGATGATGCGTGGCTCAATTTGTGAGTAGTCAGCAACAATAAGTTTGTGTCCTGGGGGAGCAACGAATAGGTCACGAACTAGTTTTCCGTAGTCTCCAGAAGAGGGTATGTTCTGGAGGTTAGGTTCACTGGAGGAGAATCTACCTGTCTCAGCCCCGTGAGACTTGAAGTTGGTGTGGACACGACCATTAATAAGTAGTGACTTCCGCATGGTACTAGTCTCTTTACCATTGGTTACACGCTTAACCATGCCACCTGTGTAAGGAGTTACATAGGTAGTCATAAGTTTGTTTAGGTCTTGATACTCCAGCAGTGCGTCTACTAGGTCATCTTTTCCTCGGTAATACTCTAGAGCCTCTGCTGATACTGAGAAGTGAGTTTCATTTAGGGCTTCGGATAGGTCTGCGTTTCGAGGCAATGACCTGACAAGTTCCTTGCCTTTGTCTGTAAGAACATTTGAGTACTTTAGATTTGGGCGACATCTTGGAGCCTTTCCATTTTGAGATGCAAAGAGTAACTTTTGCTTTGTAGGAACAGAGTTGATAGGGAATGCTTTACCAGCAATCTTGTACGCCTTAGCCTCAGCAGCAACTTTGTCCTGTTCAATCTGGGTAGCCAAGGTACCTAGCATGTTTTGGTCAATGTAAGCCCCAGTAAGTTCCATGTCACAGAGTGCGGCAAGAACATCCATTTCTAACTTCCATACCTTTTGCAAGTTACCTGTGATTTTTTCGTTGAGTACTTTGTATAAGTCCCAAGTTAATTCTGCATCGATGCCAGAATAATTAGCAACATCGCTAAAAGAATGTAGGGCAACATTTTCACCAATACCTTTGTTCATGTCCACGCCTAGTTCACGCTGTACGCATGCCTTTAGGTTAAGGGCATTCTTGTTTAAATTGTTTACTATGAATGCAGCAGTCAGCGTGTCAAAGTATGGCTTACTTGGTACACGACCTTTAAAGTATTTGGCTACAGACTTTAAATCAAACTTAGCATTGTGAGCCACCTTTAACTTGTCACTAAACATCAATGGTTCGATGGCTTTAAATACTTCAGCAGGGTTGAGTTGCTTAGGAGCCTCACCAAACTTAGCCACCCATTTGCGTGTGTCTTTGGAATAGTGGGTGTCTAAAATTTCTTTGCCTGATGCTAGGCGACGCTGACCCTCAAGTAGCAAAGGCTTATCGTACCCATCAAGTTCCCCGTTAGGGTGACCCATAGGTATTACATCTGAGCGACCCTCGGTCGCAAAGGAAATCCAGCAGACATCGTTGATGACTGGGTATAGGCGGTCTTCGCCGATTGTTTCTACGTCAAATGCAAAGGCATTGACTTTGGAGTAGTACTCCACAAACTCTTGTAACTGTTCAGCAGTTGTAATGATGTTCATTGTTCCCTCAGAGATTGAAAAAGAGGGCTAAGGCGGAATTGGAAGTAAAACCTTAGCCCTCTTTAGTGAGTGAGACTAGGAGACTAGTGACCTAGCGATGGTTAGCAGTTCCGCACGAGGGGTTACGTATACTGCACTTGTGTCGTACTTAGTTGCGTTAGCAACTAGGTCTTCCACATCCTCTTGGTCGAGTTCCCACTCTTCGGCAAGGTCGGTGCCACGAACACGGTCAAGCGTGTAAGTGGTCTGAGGACCTGAACCCTGACGAGAGATTGCCCAGTAGTACTTGGTCAACGGACCACGCTTGGTATCGTCATTTGCAGCCTTTAACTGGCGTGCCAGTGTTGGAGGGGCTGTCAAAATCATGACACCTGGCTCCTCGTCCGATAGGACAAGGACATTGAAAGCAAACTTGCCACGTGGCTTGTCGCCTGCAATGGTGCAGAGAGGGCAGTCATCGCCTAGACATACAAACGACTTCTTGCCATCACGGTCAATCCAGTGCTGGAAGTAAACGGAGAACGGCTCATCCTCTAGAAAGCGAATGAGTTGGGCTTGCTCAGTAAAGCGGAAGTCACTAGCGTATTCACCAGAATCCTTCTTAGGCTTTAGTAGAGCATCGGCAGCAGCCCATCCTGCTTGGACGGTTGTGCCGTGTTTCGGAGCAACATCTTCGATGTCGTCCGTCAAGTAATCATCTGCGTCAATGATTGGCTTGTTGATAGTCATAATGACCATCTCCTTATTTGGTAGTGAGCCTTGCGGTCTCGGTTGGTTATGAGGTCGGGTGACTCTCAGGGTTTCTCCACGGATTCTTTCCAACGCTTTACTATTGCGTCAGTCAAGTCTTCGTGTTTACTCCATTCTATACGAGCGGAGCCGAGAAGTCCACGTTGGTTAAACTCTTGAATAGCAATTTCAATTAGTTCACGAGTATAAACTCGATTACCATTTACTTTATTCCCATTCAAACTTTTTGAACGTAGGCGGTAGGGAGCGTTAGGAAAAAATCCTTTCTTCTCCCAGAATCGGATAGTGACAACTTGTTTCTCTAATGCTAGTGCTAGTGCACCAACAGTAAATAACTCTGTCTCTGCTCCCTTGATGACTTTAATGATTGGGGATTTATCCCAACCATTAGATTCACCAAGAATTTTGGCACGGATTTTCTGGGACTTCTCAGTCACAGTACGTCTAGGTTGTTTAGACCCAGGAGCGAGATTCAAACCCTCAAATGCTTTAAGGATTTCTTTATCGCTGCGTAATCCAGCCATTAAATCTATTACTTCTTTTTGGTAGTTAGAGCCCAAACAATTTTTGCAGGGAACATCTCGTCGATTTCGTCTTCTGAAATCTTTCCCTCATAATGAGCAGCCATCAAAGCGTCCTCATTAATGACTCGCTTCATCTCATAGACAGTGCCTTCAAGTTGCTTCTCAGCAATGATTTCATCTGCTTTGGTCTCGTCAATCTTGCGAGTTACTCGACGCTGCTTTTCTAGGCGTACTACCTCTTCAATGGTGGATGCTAGTTCAAGGATTACGTTACCCTTGTCGTCTTCAAAACCATTCTCGTCAATCTTTTCAAACAACTTCTCACGAAGTTCTTTCTGACGGGTCTCTAGGACTTCCATTGTTGATTTAAGTTTGATGTACTCACGTACCTGTGACTCTAGGTCATCTGGACCTGAGAAACGTACGCCCTCTTCTGGTGCTGTGTTTGCCAATTTATTTCTCCTAAATTAATTTGGTTGTTAGGAAGTCTATAAGACTACCCACAGTTAAGTCAACCCCACCCTTGGAATTAATTCCAGAGCCATCAAGGATTGCTCCTGCAACATTTCCTTTTTGCTTTAGCATGTCGTACTGCCTCTGCTCAATGGAGCCTGCCACAAGTATGTCTTGCACAGTGATTACTTCCCACTCTGATGATGTGCGGTTGATTCTACCATTGCGTTGGACGGAAAGTCCAGCAGACCATGGCTGGTCATAGTTTACTAAAAGATTACCTTGAGGCAAATCCACCCCATAGCCACCAGCGTCACTAGATACCAGAACACGAACGTCTTGCTCGGTCTGAAAGGATACTTTGGCTGACTCTTTTTGTTTGGCATTCATCTCTCCTGTATAGGCTACTGCTCCATAGCCTGAATCGTTTAAAGATTTTGTAATGGCACTAACTGAATCTAAATACGAAGTAAATACTACAGCCTTGTAGGTGTTGTCTATGTCTAAATGGTCTTTAAGGTAAGCAATAAGCGTGTCTTGTTTTGGCGTTTTTGCTACGCCCTCTAACTGCTCCAGGATGGAATGAATGTAGGCACTGCCTTTGCCTGTGTGCTTCTCAAAATTAGCCGCACTGTTATGGAGTAAGAAAGGATTTGAACACAGCATTCGTAGTGCGGTTATTCGGGACATGACTTCACCACGAATCTGATTGGCTGGGTCATTAGCGTCATAGGTTTGTCCATAGTGAGCGGCAATGTTGAAGTTGCTTCCCAATAGTTCTTTAGCCTCCATAAGAACCCTGTATAAATCTTTGGCTATGTGGTCGTACAGTTGTTGGCTCTTGCGGTCTAACTTCACAATGATTGGGTCTCGGTACACGGCATCAGGTAGGTACGGCTTAACGTCTTCATCCTTCTGTGCTTTACGGACTGCGTGGTCCATTAAAGTCTTATGGAGCAAAGGAAGATTGCGGTATCTCTGAACCCCACCAAAGTGATTGCGGACTATGAATGTCTTGTCAAAGATGTCAAAGCGACCTAAAGCCTGTGGATTTACAAACTGCATGATGGAGAAGATTTCTTCTGGTCTACCATTCTCAATAGGTGTGCCAGTTAAGGCGTATCTTATTGGAATTCTTTTAGCCAAGTCTTTAACTCGCTTGGCTCTCTTAGCCCTAAATCCTTTGATAGCGGTTGCCTCGTCACAGACCACAGCATTGAACTCGATGTTCTTAATGACATCCCAATCGTTAACTACTTGTTCGTAGTTCATGATTACATACTTATGTTCGAACATTTGTTCGTATTGTTTGCTTCGTTGAGTTGATGTTCCGTCTATGACTATGGAGGTACTGTCTGAGAACTTGGCTATTTCTTTTTGCCATTGGTATTTCAAACTGGCTAGGCAAAGTACCAAAGTTAGTTTAGGTGACTGCTTTTCAATAGCAGCAATGGTCATAGGTGTTTTACCAAGACCCATTTCATACGCAACAAGAACTTGCTTCTTAGCCACCATCTTGGCGACAGCGTCAACCTGATACGGTTTCAGTGTTCCTTGAAACATAAGCCTGTTCTCCAAGTATTGAGGGTTTAGCGGTTGCTATTCCCCAAAGTATCTCTTCATCTGTCATCTCACCTGGGTCTTTCTTTTCAGAAGTTCCATAGTTAAAAAAGAATAGATTCATTCCGTATTGACGTGCGTACTTACGGAACTCTTCACAACCTTTACGCCCTGCCTTATCAAAGTTTGGATTGTCTAAAGCAATGATTATTTTATCCGAGGCTCTGATGAGTTTGATTTGTTCTTCCGAAACAGACGCTCCACAGATTGCCACCGCTCCATCAATTCCAGCAGAAGCCATACGGACGCAATCAAGGGGAGACTCCACAACAAATACAACATCTTTATTTTGGTTCTCGATTCCGAATAATGTCCTGGACTTATGTAGTCCTACTGGGCGGTTTTTAAAGGTACGGTCAATTGTACCCTTTTCCTGCCAACCCAGCAGGGTATGTGTATCGGGGTCTCGAAGTGGAAGTATCCAAGTCTTGGTGGCAGGCTCCCACATTACGGAGTATCTATGGACCTCCACAGGGGAAAGGGACCTACCCTCCATAGCCTCCATAGGAGGGGCAGTAAACACGGCTAATCTAGCCTCTGACATTTGTATTGGCTTAGGTGAAGGCAGAATGTAGGTCGGTAATCTCTTTACCATCTCCACAAGAACTTCGATAGGAACTTCAGCAACGCTGGCAATCCAAGCCTCGGCTGCCTTGTAGTCGTACTCTGTACGGACATCCCAGACCTCTATGTAAAAGTCTTTTATGTCACAGACTAACTGGACTAAGTTACCTTTGTATCCACAAGAGAAGCAAGTGTGCATGCCTGACTCAAGGTTTATCCACCACGAAGGCGAATGGTCTTCTTTGCCTGTGCGTTCTTTATGCATAGGGCATAGAGCGTTAGCCTCTGCACCACGCTCGGAATAGTCCATGCCTAAAGCGGCTAGGACTGTTGGAATGTCAAAGGTTTTCAAGGCTTGATTCCATACACGGTGCAGTAAGAACACTTGGCTGATTCGTCATGGAAACATCCTGTCTCCCAATTCCAAGTAATGCTGGTCTCGGATGGCGGACAGTTACGAGCCTGAACAACTTTTAGTAGACGAACTTTATCGTCTTCTTCTACCTCTTCTAAACCTAGGATGACATCCGAGTCTTGAAAGAATGATGACGAGTAACCAATGGAGTCCGCAGTTACTTTACCGCCACGCATCTTCCATAACAAGGTCTGTGTGCTGATGATTACTGGGATGTCTAGGCGTTGAGCGACACGCTTTAGGGCACGGGTGATGTTGGTCAAAGCCTGTGGAGTATTTGCCTCACCTGTTACTTGGTCAAGCATCAGGTATACGCCGTCAACAAACAACACATCAGGCTTTAGTTGTTCTGCCTTTGCCATCAGTGAATCTACTGTTAAACCGTTAACGGCATCCACGAAGTGGAATGGATGCTTAATCTTTAGCCCATCAATAGTTTTGATTAATCGTTCTTCTTCTTGAGTGTTAAGGTTTCCAAGACGCAGTCTTGCGTTTGAAACGTTCGATGCCATGGAGTAATAGCGTTGAGTCTGCTCGTGGTTGTTCATCTCAAAGGATTGGAACATTGGAGTAAGCCCAGCGTTATGAACATTAGTAGCCATACGTAAGCAAATCTGTGACTTACCTGTCTTAGGTGGAGCGATAACAGTAATCAACTGACCACCCTGTAGCCCTGCAGTAGCCTTATCTATCTTGTCAAAGCCCGTAGGAACCCCAAGGAGGACCGAGTTCTGCACGCTTTGGTATTCATCCCAAAACTTATCTGGGTCCTTGGTGAGGTCTAGGTGAGTTGTTCCAATGACACCTTGAGCGTTTACCACTGTGACAGTGTTGCTCATTTCTGACAGAGCAGCCTCGTGGTCATTCTGTTGGACTAATTCGATTACGTTCTCGATACCGTTACGGGTCAGGGTACGGCGACGGAATGAAACCATCTGGTCAATCAAATAATCGATAGTGTCTTCGACATTTTTTAGGATTTTAAAGTTAGGGAAGTTGTCATGGACGGCTATGTGTGTAGGCACTTCACGGTAGTTAGAGTAGTGCTCACGAACAAACTTCCAAACTCGACGTAGGTCACTATCAACAAACCATTCGTCTTTGATGCCTTGCTCAATAACCCTGACAATGTCACGGTCCATGATGACTTTACTTACAAGTCTGTGTTCGTTATCGTAAGCCATTTTACCCTCGTTCTTTTTTAAAGATTATTTAGTTCTACACCATAGGAGCCGTATCGTGCAACACGTTCTTGCACATCAACTACTCCCTTTAGGTTTGCACGGTATGGAAGCACCGAGATTAGTTCCTCAATGTCTGCGTAAACTTCTGCGTAGTTAAAAGGATTTGAAACTCTTCTTTCCAATTTTTCCATTACTTCTTCTAGCGTTTCCTGAGTCCAACCATCGCTGGCAAAAGCCGCTAACTCTATTGACAACCCATACTTGTTACCCAAGTTCCATAACTGAGAAACGTTTTTCAAGTCAATAGTTTTTACTCTTTGAATCTGTTCTTTTCTTAGAAATCCTTTGTTGACTTCCTCAGTTACTACAGTTCCAACAACATCAATTACAACAACAATCTTTGGGGATGTCTCGTTGGAGATGTCGCCACCTCTCACAGGACTATTACTTTGGCGTGTTTAACTACAAAGTTACGCCATTCCTCAGCAGTACTTATGTCTCTGGCATCTTCGGTTGCTGTGGCTGGTATCTGGATAGCGTAGTGACCTGAGTTATTGTCCATAGCGTTTTTGACATAACGGATGTGCCTGCACTTGGATGAATTAGCGTAGGTGTTGCAAGAGCAAGATAACTTCTTTGAGTTTGTATTGCTTACTTGAACCTCAAACACGCCAGTCATTTCTTCATCTAGGAAGATTTGGACTGTACGCCATTCGCTTTCCATACTAGAACCTTTCAATTTGACCTCCGTAGGTCAGTTCTATTATCCAACGTAACTTGTCTAAAAGCCTCGTAAGCGAATGAGCCCATGGCATCCTTGTACTGTTTGCCCCAGTTTTCTATAAGAACATTTGTGGTAACTATGTTTGGAATGGCTTTGTCATAGCGTGAGCGTAAGATTTCATCAAAGGCAGCGTCATTAAAAGTCGAGCCGTATTCTTTGCCTAGGTCATCAAGAACTAGGATACGAACGTTGAGTCTGTCGTCCTTGGCACGACCGTGAAGACCTTCCATTTCGTCAATAAGTCTTTGACGTTCCTCGTCACGGGCATCAAAGATTGCTTTCTTACGATTGAACAAGTCAGGGAAAGTCAAGTAGTAGATTGGGCGACACTTACGGCTCAAGTCCTCTAACTTGTAACCAAGTATCTTGGCGATTTCTTCCTCATCTTCAGGAAGATTTCTAATGAATTCCATGATTGTAGTTACAGCATGAGTAGTCTTGCCACGACCTGGAGGTCCATCAAACCCTAGTCCTACTCCAGTAGTTCCTAAACCACCTTGGCACTTGATGATTTTGCCAGACAAGGCTTGAGTTAGCCAATGTTCAACTTCTTTTGGAAATACACCTAGGTCTCTTTGGATGTCTTCTTTGCCCCATCCAAAAAACCTTTCAGGAATGTTTGAGTTATGCATAATCCAAGCACGCTTCATCGGGGATAAAGAGTTTAAATCATAGGGCACGGGTGTTCTCCAAATCTTGCTCATGTTGCTGTAACGCTTTACGCCCCAAGAATGAATCGTTGAAGCGTGTTCCATCAGAAGCATACACAAAAGAACCTTTGGTTGCTACTACTGCGGTATCGGTGAGTTGGTCAAGCATGCCCAGGTTGCCTAGAGCCTCTTCCAAATTGGTGGTGAACATGCGGAGATACTTACCGTGAATCTTTTCAGGGTGTTGTTCTGCAGCACGCCATCGACGTTCATCGCCAAAGAATAAATCCATGACTTCAATCTCGACTACCGAAGTAATCCCGTACTCACGGCGGTTCTTAGCCAAGGCACCTGCCAATCCTTTGACGTTGACTAGCCCTGGAATCAGGGGGAACTTGCGGCTGAGTCGGTAGGAAAACTCACAGGCAACGTCGTAGGTTGTCCAGTCTGTGACTGGTCTATTGCCACGAGTCTTTGGCTTGCGTTTATCGCTGACTCTAGCCTGTGCTTGCTTGGCTGGTAGTTCGCCATCCAGTAATCCAAATGCGACTGTGTCGTCGTCTTCTTCCCATCGGTTCATAGTTTCCTCCTTGTGGGGAACTTCGTTTCCCACTAATAAATACGTAGTATTTATTACCCTACTTACTTGACTATTAGTAGTATTAGTAATAACTGGTACCATCTGCATACCACCTGTTGACCCCACCGTATGGTGGATGACAGTTGTTTCTGACCCCACCATACAGTGGGTCAAAGTGTAGCGGTTTTTGTATAAACGACCAAGGTTTCGCTTGGTTCTAGTGGTCTGAACCAGACCTTTTGATTCCAGCCCTCTGAGAGCCCTACGGACGTTCTCTTCGCCTCGACGAGTCAGGATTGCCAAGTCCTCCATTGTGGCTTCTACACCCCCGTCAGAGGCTGATAGATGGCACATGGCGACGAGTAGGCGAAACTCTTTATCGTCTAGTTCTAGACTGAATGCTTCAACGGGTAGTGGTACGGTCATGGGGCTACTATAGCCTACGTGTCAAGGGAGCCGTAACTACTTGTGGTTTGTTGATTAGACCCAAGATTACCAAGGCAAAAAATGCCGCTGCTAACCCTGCGACTACCATTAGCCAGCCAGATAAACCAAACGACCAAACAGCCAAAATGCTCAACGGAGCAGTCAGAATAGTCCTAAGTACTCTGCCACTTATGAGTTTTTCAAGGATAGTCACAAGGAATTCAACGACATAACCTGCCGCCATACCAGAAATAATTACTACGAAAAAAGTGTCCATGCGGACAGCATACTACGAAAGTTTCATGACTCCAGTGTCAATGTAATCCGAGATGATGTAAGGCGTATTTGCTGGTAAATAACCTTTGATAATGTCTGAACTAGTTGAGCCAGTTACGTAGGTAGCAAGCCTTAGTCTTAGTCTTCTTTTGGTGCGATTTGGGTAGTAATAACTTACTGAGTTAAATGCTGTGCCAGCCCACTTACCGCCTTGACCCACCATAGAGCCGTCGAAATAATCAGTAGCACTTACTGCGGCTTCTAGTTGGGAAGAGTCAAAATAAATAACTCCATTAGCAGTTGTTGTGGTAATAGTCGGGGCTACAGTAATCGCTCCATAAGTACTGCTAGTGCTTTTCCATGTTGCTGGAACATACAAAGTTACAGAATTTCTTGCCCAAGCAAACCCAGCCAATCCTCCTGAGCCTGGAGTATTTGAAAAACCAACTCCACTGGCTGTGAATGAGTATGTAGTCCCAGCCGTTATTGTAGCAACTGCTGTCACTTTTACAAACTGGTTATAGGTACCCCCAGCAACACCTAAAATGCTAATTGTTTGACCTATTGCTGCTAATTGAGAAGTTGCAGAGTAGGTATAAGTAGCACTAATACTAGACACATAGTTGGCTTGGGTAATTGCAGTATCGATTGTAGCAATGCTTGACTTAGATGACGCAGTAGAGATTGTTGCAGTACTTGCATCGTTAGTTTTTGTATACGCACCTACAGCAGTAACAAACGAAACCGAAGCATCGTTAATGGCGGTTACTGTAGATGAAGTACCGTTCAATGAACCGCCTGTAAAACTAATGGAATCTCCAACACGAAATGGGTGACCTTGTTGGAACCAAACAGTTCCTGTAGTACCCACCACTTGGCTGCTAATCATTGTAACTGGCATGCTGGCTTTTAAGTTCAGTACAAAGGGCTGACTACCTGTTTTAGTAGCCGAGTAAATAGAAAACGTGTAGTAATTGTTTGCGGTGGCTGTAGTAGTGTTTGGAGAAAGAGTGCACGCACCTGTAGCAAATGTAGACTTTAAAAGATACGAACCATTAGGTGTGTAACTTGGACCAAGAATGTCCGTAGTAGTTTCCGCAACTCGTGCAATGCTGGTTCCAGTCCCAGTAATAGACCACCCAGTCGTGTCAACTTCTACAGATGGGTTTGTTATTAGATTGGTTTTTGTTGGGTTTAAGAACACCGTTACCATACGTGGTTCGGTATAAGCAGGCGATGCCACATCAGGAAAAATACCAATCCTGTCTAAGTAGTACGTTCCAACAGTTGCAAAGGTAAACGACAGTAGCCCTTTAACCGCTGTAAGTGGAGTAGTAAAACTTACAGAGGCTTTAGTCCAAGTACTTGGGGTCACAGTTACGCTCCCTGTAGTTGGAGTAAGGGCTGTCCCACTAACGTCATACCAAGCAATGCTCCAAGTAAAGTTACTTGGTGCGTAGTAGTTGAATACCATGTCATAAGCAGTGGATGGGCTTACTGGTATGCCTTTGGTTAATGGAGCACCAAATCCATTAGTAATTGTTGTGTTGGTTGATGAAACAACAACTTTTCCTGTGTACTCAGTATCGAATACAGATTCTCCAGTACCAATAGCCATTGGAGCAAAGAAGTCGGGGGTAATTGTGGCACCTGTGCCAACTACTTTCCAGAAGCCTATGCCTTTATAGAACGAAGCATCTTGGATAGACAGCATTAAGTTTGGTCCAACTGTAATAGTTGAGTCATTGCCAGTAATGTCTTCTACAAATCTTTCAAGACCAATACGAGTACCCTTACGGCTATAGGTGTAGAAGGCGTTACGAATAAGTTTCTTTTGTTGAGTAGTATTGCCGTCTTGGTCCATCGGAAGACCTAACTGGTAACTCTTTACGTTTACCACGCTAGGGTTTAACCTACGACCAGACGAGTCTGGCTTAGTAGTATCTGCATAAGTCATCAAATCATCAAGAGTTAATGAGAACCCATTTAAAAACACAGACAATGGGTTGTCGTTGTTTTGAGTTGGAGTAGGAACATCTTTAACAATTCCTTGGTCATTACCGTATTGGTAAATGGATGGAAGAAGGCTCATGAACTTATCATGGGTAGTCATCAGAGTAGCCTGCGGAATACGGACGTCGCCTATAACGTTGCTAGATGAAACGCTTTTAAAAGTATTTACTGGGGTCTTGCTGTCGTGGGCTGCGGGAGCCAGACAGAAAGCAGTACCAGCATCAAACCATTCAAATGCAGCCCCTTGAACTGTTGGTCCCAATAGCACAAAGATTCTGTAGTAAACAAACTGACCTGGGATAA
>Ga0209188_1000179_pt1 | contig 71573 bp, 72 predicted proteins | sample C_130625_EF_Meta_FD_187307 | JGI IMG/M metagenome (GOLD analysis project Ga0209188, IMG submission 187307) | Freshwater microbial communities from Lake Croche, Canada to study carbon cycling - C_130625_EF_MetaG (SPAdes) (version 2) | ecosystem: Environmental > Aquatic > Freshwater > Lake...
CTTGATGGCGGATGCCGTGAAGGTTGCAACTCCTGCTGTTGCTGTCGCTACCAGTACCATCCATCCGTCGGCCATAGCGATTGATCCGGTTTATCGGTGGTATGGTGGCTTCTCGCAGAGCACGAATCCAGCGACTGCAATTCTTTTCCAAGTGAGCGACCCGACGGCACCAGTTGCCGAGGCTCCCTTCCCTTTGACCGAGCAGGCCTCTTCCCCCATCAAGTGTACCGCGGCAGGTTCTGGATTACTGGTGTTCGGATATGGGGACAATGAGATTCCCTGCCAGAATAATTCTGGGGTGAGTCTGAGTACTAGTCAGCATCATGTACGAATTCTTGACCTAACGGATGTTGCCAACCCTGTTCTTGGACCTGCTATGGATCTTCCGGGACGCCTCAAAGGAATCAGCGACCTCTCCTCCAGTGGTTTCCTTGCATGGACCGAGGCTCATGCCTCGGGAATCCAGATTCAGGTCAGTGCCTGCGATGGGGGGAACATCTCGTTGGTTAATTCTCTTGCTCTTGCCCAAGACGGTGCCATCGCCACCTCGGGATACGACCTTTTTGCCGTTCAGGGCAAAGCGATCAATAGGTATACCCTCGACCTGTCAGGAAATCTCAACGCGAATGGTAGTATCAGCTTGGACTGGTCACCCTCATCACTCTATGTGGCATCCGTGGGTGCCAACACGGCACTGCTCGGAAATGACTGGAGTCATCTGATTAACAGCTCTTGGACCCCATCCGAAGGAAGTATTCTCGGAAACTGGAATAGCGACACCTACTCCACTCCCGATGTCGGCCTCGATATCATGCTTCCCGACAACTCTGTTCTGGTTCCCGAAAATGATTACGGGGTAGGTCACTACCAACCGTAATCCATATTAGCAGGGGAGGTCTCCGGATTGTCTTTGCTGATTCCTTGATTAGTCCAGGCGTTCTTAAGTCGTTCAGGCTTTCAATGCCTTTTCGATTAACTTGGTGGCAAGTATCTGGGTAGATTCATCTAAGGCAGTGATTGCCTGCTTAAGACGGTTAGTCTCTTTTGAGGTCAGTGCTGCTCTGACCTCCTCTTCATGGAGGAGAATTTCTGCCACCTCGTCTTGGGGGAGGTCGGAGCCGAGTTGTGCCAAGGCATCCTCGACCGCAGGGAGCATCTCTTCCGCTTTCAGACGGGCTTCTGTGAAAATCCTCGCATCCATATCCTCAAAGGCATGTTCGAGTGATCCCGCCAGCATTGCCTCGACAGCCTCGTCGGAGACTTCCACGGCGCTCTTGATCTCGATAATCTTTTCTGATCCTGAAGAAGTATCTCGAGCCAGCACCTGAAGGATGCCATCGGCATCGATGGAAAACTGGACGCCGACACGCACTGCCCCCTTGGGCGAGGGGGGAAACGGAATCTCGAGCGAGCCAAGCATCCAGTTGTCGGATGCTAGCTCACGCTCGCCCTGCAGGATGGAGATTTTCATGCCCCGCTGACCGGTAACGGCATTGGTGAACATTTCACCGGCCTTCGCGGGGATGGTCGTATTTCTTGGAATAATGACATTCATCAACCCTCCGAATGTCTCGATGCCAAGTGAGAGGGGGGTGACATCCAAGAGGGCCACATTCTGCAGGTTTCCCTCGAGGATGGCTCCCTGCAGGATGGCTCCCAAGGCCACGGACTCATCCGGATGTTGGGAGAGATTTGGCTCCTGACCAAAAATCTCTTTCACAAAACTCCTGACAAGTGGCATCCGTGTGGAGCCACCAACCAGAATCACCGCATCAAGGTCGCTAGCTTCCAAACCAGCATCCCTTAGAGCTCTATTGCAAAGAGCGCGGGTGCGCTGGATAATCGGGGCGCTAACCTCCTCAAGCTCGGCCCGGGTGAGGGAGACCTCCAAGCTCTTGTTTTCTTCCAAAAAGGGAAGCCTCACGTCTGTTGTTTCGGCCGTGGAAAGGATCTCCTTGGCTGACCGAGCCGCCTCTTTGAGGCGTGAAGTGGCCGCAATCGAGGATACCGAGATATCTGCCTTCTTCGTTATCAGTGCCGCGATGGACTCATCGATGTCATCTCCGCCGAGTTGTGTGTCGCCATGGGTTGAGAGAACCTGAAAGACCCCGTTGTCGAGTTGAAGGATGGAGAGATCAAAGGTTCCCCCGCCAAGGTCATAGACCGCCACCTTAGATCGATCAGTCAGGCGATCGAGTCCAAAGGCGAGTGCTGCTGCGGTCGGTTCGCTCACAATCCGCTCGACCGTGAAGCCCGCCAACTCACCCGCTCTCCGTGTGGCGCCCCGTTGGGCGTCGTTAAAGTAGGCAGGAACGGTAATGACCGCTCGATTGATTGTGGTACCGAGGCGGTTTTCCGCGATGGATTTTAATTTTTTGAGGATCTCCGAGGAGATTTCTTCCGGTGTGAGAACACGATCACCGATCGTGATGGAGGCAGCTGACCCCTTGTTGCCGGAGAGGTTCTCCGTACCTTTTTCTCCAATCCGGCGACCAATCAGGCGCTTCACCGAGGAGACAGTGCGATCAGGAAGAAGGGCTTTCTGTCGCTCAGCCTCGCGACCAACCAACGCATCTCCATTCTTGGGGTAGAAGACAACGGAGGGCGTCATCCTATTCCCATCTGTATCTGCAAGCAGTGTGGGAAAGCCGCTCTCATAGACCCCGATCAGAGAGTTGGTGGTTCCTAGGTCGATACCGGCGATCATCAGAAAATATTAAGTAAAAATCTGGAAGTCCGGAACTCAAGAAGAGTAGAGATCCAAAAAAGCCATATGGAAGAGAGTAAACTTCATCAAAATCTTAGATGTGCTATTTGAAACTAGATCACGCTTACTAATTTCCTGATTGAAAATCTCAGGGGCAATCTAATGCCAGCATCCTCTCCCCAAGCTGAGTTTGCCAACGCCCGGCATAGGAGAACGAATCAGCCAAGAGGTTTATGGCTTGTGGATCATGTTCCGGCCAGTGAGAGTCGATCTTTAAAAGCTCGTCCTCCAGGGAAGCCAGCCAACTTTCCAGATGATTTCCAGCGGATTCCAGTTCAGTTGCAAGACTCTTTAAAGGGGCTGCCAAGAGAGCCTTCGCCAAGGCATTTGAAGCGTTATTACGCTTTTCCAACAAGGCATCCGAACGCTGGATCAGGAAGGCAATTTTGGGAAAAAGGTCGGCCGCTTGCTGAGGGAGTGATCCTGAGGAGGTGCCAGTCAGGGAACGAAGGCGCTTTGAAGGATCGCGTAGAATGGCAAAGGCTTCACCTAGTTCCTTGAATCGGTGGGCATCACCACCCGCCTGATCAGGATGAAGTTCACCCGCTAACTTCCGATAAGCTGTCCCGATCTCCTCCTCGGTAAGGAATGGTCGTCGAGGCAGTGCGAGGAGATCAAAGGGATCCATTATAAAGGGGAATTGGGATCATGAACGATTGATGATGAATCATTCGGAACAATCGCAGAAAGTGCATGTTGTCCTAGTGACTAATCAGCAATAAAAATAAATAAATTGACTCTCCCTCTCTACGCCGAAAAGCTCTCTCCGCATGAGCAGTGGGCTACTGCGTTAGGATTGGTCACCTTAAATCCCCCTTTCTGAAGATCATCGCTGTAATCCAACTCTGATCCGCTGACAAACAGGGCGCTCTTCGGATCGATCACGATATTCACTCCCTTGGAGGGGACTAGGATGTCCCGGGGTAACGGGCCGTCGACCAGATCCATCTTATACTGGAGTCCTGAGCAACCGCCGCCGATCACTGCGACGCGCAAGGCTCCCTGCGGACGCCCTTGCTTCGTGAGGAGGGAGGTGAGTCGTTTCGAAGCACCATCCGTGACACGACAGAGCTTCTCGTTCCCGATCTTCCAAGCTAGTAGAGGCGCCTGAGGTGGAGTTGTCTCGCTCATGAGATGAGTTTATTACTCACCTGCTATTCCGTAAAGGGTGAGTGAGTAAGGAGTTTTTGATTCCCTTATTCGGATTCGATATTCCTGAGTTCGTAGAGATCAAAGTGTCCGATTGATTGATTGATGGCTTGAGGGAGGATCTTATCCAACCCGAATGGGAAAAACGTATAGACCTTGGGGAGATTGGGAGTTGGATCCTTACTTTTTGCATCGACGGCAATCAGCGCATTGAATCCAAGTGGGCAAGGGGTCGGATCACCTGCTTTGCAAACAATGATGCGTACTGTCGGTCTCATGTAATAGAGCAGTTTCTGATGGAGACTCCCCTCGTAATACAGGAGGGTTGGTTTCCTGTAGTGATCGTGGAGATAACTCCAGGCGCCGATTTCCGTGGCCGCCGGAATAAGCAGACTGAAACAGGCGATAAGATTAGCTGCCCAGATTGCCCGCACAATGAGAGGCAGATGTTTTTCCAAGGAACGAAAGCGATTGGTCACGTCGTCGAGGGTCACCATCAAGAGAACAGGCATGAAACCAAGCATCGGAAGCAGGAAGCGGACCTCCTTATGTCCAATCAGGCAATGAATGAGAACAAAAGGGGCAATGATGCTTGTAAGAATATCGCGGGGAACCACGATGCTCTGTCTGATGGTTGAGAAGACATAAAGGGGTCCGAAGGGTAGGTAGACCGAGACCATGAAAAGGTAAGCAAACCAAGGGGAGACTCCCGATACCCGGTTCATGGTACCCGCCGCAATATTCTCGCAGTAATAGTTATAAGGACTCAGAACGAATCTGCCGTAGAAGAAGTAATCCGCAAGAAGCGTAAAAACTGAGATCGCTACCAGGATACTGACGGAAAGTAGAATCCATCGGAGCAATGTTTTCTCTTTCCATGACGTCAATAAATACCAAGTCATCAATCCTAGGATCGCAAATCCGGCCTGAAATCGGCATGAAAACGAAAGGCCCAAAAGAATCCCAGCGATGATAATTGGAAGATTTCGGCCGGTTTTCCCAAGGTTTCCATAAAACAATCCCACCGCCAGCAGGAGCAGGTGACCGCAGATATTCTCGGAATTAAAATGGGTGTTGGTGTAGAGAACCAACCACGTGAAGAGACTCAGGATGATGAAAGAATCACGGTGACGCTCCTTGATCCTTTGAATGAAGGCATTTGAGAAGACCAGGATCGAAGTGATTGAAAGTAACCCGCTTGCGACGTAGATGATATAATTCACCGTGAAGGGGTTGACCTCTTTGGTGAAAAGGGCAACCAACCTGTAAACACCCACGACCATCCAAACCTGAATCGACGGGCGCATCTGACTGTCGAACTCCCAAAGCCTCAGATCGGCATGCCTTACGTAACCAAGTTTCCAGGCCGCAAACTCAAAGATCTGGGAATACTCGTCCCCGCAGAGATGCCCGAAGTTCGACCAACTCGACACGAAGGCCACGGCACACGCAAGCAAAGCGTACCGCAGATAGGTTCGATTTTTTAAAAGGGCAATCAAGTAGAAGATGATTGTTGACCGCTGCTACTGGGCGTTCAAGGGATAAAGGGCGAAGCCTCCTTCAGGCAGTCGTTGACAGTCCGTAAAGGGCCCGCACCAATTTCTGTGTCCTTGGCCCGGGTAGAGCGCCGGGGTGCATCGCGCTGGGAATAAAAGCGAAGCCGAGACCCAACTCAGGATCGGCAAATGCAATGGAACCGCCGGCTCCCGGATGGCCGAATGAAAGTTTGCCTGGCCCGTACACCCCGAAATCATTGGTCATGAATCCGGCGGAGAAGGAGGTTGAATCCAGAAGCGTGAGATCAAGTCCGCGGGAGAGGGTGGTCTGCATCTGTGAGTGTGTCTCGGTGTTAAAAAAATCATTGGGCCCGGATAGGAATGAGTAAAAATGGGCAAGGGCTTCGGCCGTCGCAATGACTCCCAGGGAGGGAATCGAGGCCATCTGCATCTCCGGGGTATTCATCACCGAGGGGGTGAGGGCTCCCAGTTTGCAATTGGGTTCACTGAGGGCTCGTCGGGTCAGCGAGTAGGGATCCCCAAAAGCCTCCGTGAAAGGACTGGCAAGAGGGGGAGACTTGGGAGCAATCACGCAGGCTGCTTCATTGACCATCTCAGGCGGCACTCCAAACCAGAGATCAAGCGAGAGCGGTTCCCTGAAGACCCTGTTCCAGTAATCGGCAAGAGTTTCACCGGTGAGACGTCGAACAATTTCATCAAGAAGAAAGCCGAAGGTTCTGGCTCCGTATCCATGACACCCGTTGATCTTCCAGTTTGGAGGTTGATCAGCCAAGGCGGAGGCTACGGCTTCATGATCGGTGATGGATAGGCCACTTGTCTCCAAGGCGGCAAGACCGGCGCGATGGGAGAGAAGTTGGGCGATGGTGATGGATCCTTTGCCTCCGGTGGAAAATTCAGGCCAGAGATCGGCTACACACGACTCCAAAGAGATTTCGTATTTCTGAAGGGCGTGGACCGTGCAGGCCGCAGCGATACCCTTGCTTGCCGACCAGATCAGGCACGGGGTTGAGGATGTCCATGCCCTTCCTGGGATCGCCTCACCCCCTTGGAGAGAAAGGAGTGATTGGTCACCCCTCCAGATAGAGAGAGCGGCGCCTCCCTTGTCCGATGCCGCCATGATCTCCGCGAAAGCGCGCGTTAGTCGTTCGATCGACGCCTCTTTGTCGGAAGTTCCCTTCATTGAGAGAACTCTGATCGAATTGTTATTAGGTCGGGATCTCGAAGGGCGAAGTCGCGGTAGGATTCATCCATGGCAAAACTTTCTTGCAGGCTTTTCATTGCCGACTCCCTGTTGCCGAGCGCCGCCTCGTAGCAGCCGATATTGTAATGAAAGGTGGGGTCGTTACGAAGAACGGAAGGACCTTTGAGCAGCAGATCCCTTGCCTCACGGGTGCGACCCAGTTCATGTAGGGCAAATGCCCCATGGATGTAAGCAGGGACTGCATCCGGAGTCATACGAAGAAGCTCTTCTGCGGTGGCCAGCGCGGCATTCCAGCGCTGACCTTGCATCAGAATATGGAGTCGAAGCTCCACGATTTCCGGATCGGGGATCTCCAGTTCCTGTAAAAAGGAGAGCTCTGCAAGGGCCTCATCGACCATGCCGAGCTCGAGATATCCTTGGGCGGCTAGGAGCGCCCGCTCACTCATCGGGATCTAAGCGATTGTGACCTCTGGGCAGAGGTAAACATCCTGGATAGCGTGAAGGAGTTTTGCTCCCTCATCCATCGGCCGCTGGAAGGCTTTGCGTCCGGAAATCATTCCGGAGCCGCCGGCTCGCTTGTTGATGACGGCTGTCTTGACGGCATCCTCAAAGTCATGCGCTCCGGAGGCTCCGCCCGAATTGATCAGACCGGAGCGCCCCATGTAGCAGTTGATGACTTGGTACCGGCATAGGTCGATCGGATGATCGGTAGTCAGTTCTGTGTAGATGCGCTCGTCGAGCTTACCATAGCTGGAGTCGCCTAGTCGCATCGCCTTGTAGCCGCCGTTGTTCTCGGGGAGCTTCTGCTTGATGATGTCAGCCTCAATCGTGACACCGAGGTGGTTTGCCTGTCCCGTGAGGTCGGCGGAGACGTGGTAATCTTTGTCTTTCACAAACGCCGGATTGCGAAGATAGCACCAGAGGACAGTCGCCATGCCGAGTTCATGGGCGTGGCGGAAGGCCTCCGCAACTTGAATGATCTCATGATCAGCATCCTCACCGCCGAAGTAAATGGTGGCCCCCACGGCTGCTGCACCCATGTCGTAGGCCTCGTCGATTGTGCCGAACATGATCTCGTGGGAGACATTCGGGTAGGTGAGGAGTTCGTTGTGGTTGATCTTCACAAGGAAGGGGATGTGGTGGGCGTACTTCCTGGCCACGGATCCGAGGACGCCGAAGGTCGAGGCCACGGCGTTGCAGCCTCCCTCGATAGCGAGTTTCACAATGTTCTCGGGATCGAAGTAGATCGGGTTCTTGGCAAAGCTGGCTCCAGCAGAGTGCTCGATGCCCTGATCGACCGGGAGGATCGAGAGGTAACCTGTATTGGCAAGGCGTCCCGTCCCGTACATGCGCTGGAGGTTGGCAAGAACGCGGGGATTCCGGTCACTCCCGAGGTGGATGCGATCGACGAAATCAGGACCGGGAAGGTGGAGGAGATCCTTCGAGACGGTCTTGCACTGGTGGTTGAGGAGGGAGTCAGCGTCGGCGCCGAGGTAGTTCTTGATTTCGTTGATCATGATTTCATTAGTTCGAAGGAAAAGAAAAGGGGCGTCCAGAAGATTCCTTCCAGACGCCCCTCTTTTTAGTGAAATGCTACCTAGTAGGCGGCTTGGGTTCCCTTGATGTTCTTTTTCTTCACCCAGGACATGCGTGAGCGGAGTTGCTCGCCCACCTTCTCGATGGGGTGCTTCTCGCCGGCCTTGAGGAGGGCGTTGTACTTCTTCTTTCCGGTCTTTGCTTCCGCAATCCAATCCTTGGCGAACTTGCCGTTCTGGATCTCTTTAAGCGCGGTCTTCATCCGCTTCTTCACGGAGGCGTCGATGACCTTCGGACCGACGACGATGTCACCGTACTTGGCGGTCTCGGAGATGGAGAAGCGCATGCCGCTGATGCCGGACTCGTTGATCATGTCGACGATCAACTTGAGCTCGTGAAGCACCTCGAAGTACGCCATCTCGGGTTGGTACCCGGCCTCGACGAGTGTCTCGAATCCGGCCTGGATAAGGGCGGAGGTTCCGCCGCAAAGAACGGCCTGCTCACCGAAGAGATCTGTCTCGGTCTCCTCCTTGAAGGTTGTCTCGAACACGCCGGCGCGTGTGCCGCCGATGCCTTTTGCCCAAGTCAGGGCCGTCCTCTTGGCATTGCCGCTCTTGTTCTGGAAGATGGCGATGAGGGTGGGGACACCCTTGCCTTCCTGGTACTGACGGCGAACGGTGTGACCGGGACCCTTGGGAGCGACCATGATGATGTCGACATGCTTGGGAGGAACGATCGTCTTGTAGTGGATCGCAAAGCCGTGACTGAAGAGCAGGGTTTTCCCGACGGTAAGGTTCGGGGCGATGTCCTTCTCGTAGACTTCGGGAATGGTCAGATCAGGAACGGCGACCATGATGACATCGGCTTTCTTGACGGCCTCTGCCGTGTCAAAAACCTGGAAGCCGAGTTTCTTGGCAACCGCCCGGCTTTTGCTCTTTGGGTAAAGACCGATGATGACCTTAAGGCCGCTCTCCTTGAGGTTGAGGGCATGGGCATGTCCTTGGGAGCCGAAGCCGATCACGGCGCAGGTTTTCCCCTTGAAGAACTTCAGATCGGCATCTTTCTCGGTGTAGATTTTAGCGGGCATGGGTGGTTGTTGTGGTTGTTTTATGGATTGGTTTTTTCTGTGAGTGGACTGCTATTTCCTTGAGCGGGCGAGTGCGATTTTCCCCGTGCGGGTCAGGTCAATGATGCCGAAGGGTTCCATCAGTGCCAGGAACTTTTCGATCTTGCTATCCGAGCCTGTGACCTCAATGGCCAAGGCTTTTGGCTGAACGTCGATGATCTTTGCCCGGAAGATGTCGCAGATCTGCATAATCTCCGCGCGCGCCTTCGCATCGGCCTTGACGCGGATGAGCACAAGTTCGCGGTCGATGTAGTCTGATTCCCCGAAGTCTTCGACGCTGATCACATTCACCAGCTTGTCGAGTTGCTTGGTCACTTGATCCAGCACCTTGTCGTCACCACGGACAACGATGGTCATGCGGGAGGTTTCCGGGTCGAGTGTAGGACCGACATTCAGGGTGTCGATGTTGAAGCCGCGTCCGCTGAACATGCCCGCGATGCGTGTCAGGACGCCGAATTTATTTTCGACGAGGATGGAGATGGTGTGGAGCATTGGGTGCCGTGCTTTCTGTGATTATCGGCGATTTGGATCAAAAGCCGAAGGACAACAATGCTGGGCGGCTTTTTTTTCGTCAAACCGAAAGAGTCTGGCTAATAAGGGTTCATGAAACTTACAGAGATTCCTCAACGTCCCTTTGATGCCTACATCTTCGACTGCGACGGCACATTGGCCGATACCATGGGGCTTCATTACGAGGCATGGCAGATCGTTCTGGAACCCCATGGGGCGACACTTCACGAGGACTTATATTATGGCTGGGGAGGCCGCCCGACACGCCAGATCGTAGAAGCCCTTAATGAAATGCAGGGCCTCATCATGGATCCCGACGCCATTATCCCGCTCAAAGAGGGATACTACCACGCCCTTCTTCCAAAGGTGCAGCCGATTGAATCAGTGGTCTCGATAGCAAGATCAATGCATGGGAAAAAGCCGATGGCCGTAGCCTCCGGGGGAGGGCGCCATTCGGTTCATGCCACCCTTGACAGGCTTGGTCTAAGGCACCTCTTCGACACCATCGTGACCTCCGAGGATTACAAACAGGGAAAGCCTTTTCCGGATCCTTATCTTGAAGCGGCGCGACGGCTCGGGGTGAGTCCTTCTGAGTGCCTTGTCTTTGAGGATACCGAAATCGGAAGGCAGTCAGCGATTGCAGCCGGGATGGAATGTGTTCTGGTGGACTCTCGTCAACGACCTCAATCCCGGCGGGATTAAAACCAGGCCAGGATCACGGCGCCCCCAACAATCAAGCAACCGCCGACCCACTGCGGCCAGGAGACCGGCTCGTGCAGAAAGAATGCGGATAGGGCGATGACGAAGATCACGCTGAGTTTGTCAACGGGAGCCACCTTCGAAGCTAGTCCTAGTTGGAGGGCCCTGAAATAGCAGAGCCACGAAAGACCTGTGGCGATCCCCGAGAGGATCAGGAAGATCCAAGTCTTCTTTGAAAGTGACGTAAGGGAGACGGGGGCTTTGCACGCCGCCACGATCAACCACGTAAAGAGCAGGACGACTGTCGTTCGAATCGCCGTCGCTAGGTTGGAATTGATCTCGCCGACTCCCACTTTGGCCAGAACAGCAGTGGCCCCTGCGAATAGCGCCGAAAGAAAGGACCAAAGCAGCCAGTTGTCGAACAAGGCGCCCATGGGGGAGGGAAGTGGGTTATTGAGGGCCAGCCCCGGAGGACTGGGCAGCCACCTTCTTGAGCAGTGGCCCGAACTCAGCGTTCCAGAGCCCGATAAGGGGACGCTTGCTTTCAAATCCGGCCTCCCCCTGATCGCTGATGGTGTAAACTTTGGGACTTAATCGGTAGTCGTTGGTTCCTGGGATCTGAACGATCTTTACTTTCACCCGGATGGTTTGCGGGTCGCCGTAGCTACCCCACATGATATTGGCCAGTTTGTTGGAATTCTTATCGAAGGAGATGGAATTAATCCCGTTGCCATAGGCTGGCGTGTAGCCGTAATCGGGGAAGACTGCCTGAGCGGCGGCGATGATGGCCGTCGGGTTGGAGTTGGTGACGGTCACCGTTCCGAGTCCTCCTGATTGATCCACCGGAGTGACCAGACACCCTGATAATAAAAGTGGCAGGAAGAGGATCGCAATCAAGGCGATGGAGGGGTGGCGGAAATGCGAGGGCATGGTTTTTTATAAAGCTGAAGGCACCGATGTGCAATTGGAACGATTATTGCTCGTTTTGATGGGAATTCTTTGCCACAACATTCCGTCATTCAGCCCACTGTCGAGGGGGATTCAGGAAAAGCATGCAACCAACACACCATCAATCGATCACACCATGAGCAAAAAATTTCGTGCCGGAGTCCTTTTCGGAGAGGAAGTCAGGGAACTGCTGAACCACGCCAAGGCCACAGAGTTTGCCTTGCCCGCCGTCAATTGTATTGGCACCAGTTCCGTCAACGCCACGCTGGCCGCAGCCCGTGAGGTCAACTCGCCCGTCATGGTGCAGTTCTCTAACGGAGGGGCCCACTTTTTCATCGGCAAGGGAATCAGCAAGGAAAACCAAGTCGGTTCCATCCTGGGTGGTATTGCAGGTGCTCACTATGTCGATGCGGCGGCCAAGGCTTACGGAGTTCCCGTTATTCTGAACACCGACCATTGCGCCAAGAAGTTGCTTCCTTGGGTGGACGGGATGCTCGAGGCCAGTGAGGAGCAATTTGCGAAGACCGGCTGCCCCCTCTACAGCTCTCACATGCTGGATCTCTCGGAGGAACCGCTTCATGAGAATCTGGAAATCTGTGCGAATTACCTCGAACGGATGAGCAGAATGGGAATGACTCTCGAGATTGAACTGGGAGTCACCGGAGGGGAGGAGGATGGCGTTGATAACTCAGGCGTCGAGGAGTCGAAGCTCTACACCCAGCCCGAGGAGGTCGCCCAAGCCTACACCACGCTTGGAAAAATCAGCCCTGATTTCACGGTAGCCGCCGCCTTTGGAAATGTTCACGGCGTCTACAAGCCGGGTAATGTGAAGTTGAAGCCTGTCATCCTCAAGGACTCGCAGGATTACATCGAGAAGACGCTCGGCACGGGTCCCAAGCCTGTGAACTTCGTCTTTCACGGCGGATCCGGTTCCACACGCGAGGAGATCAGGGAGGCGATCGGTTACGGCGCCATCAAGATGAATCTCGACACGGATCTGCAGTGGGCCTTCTGGGATGGCATCCGCGCCTACGAGGCGAAGAATCACGACTATCTCCAGGGACAGATCGGCAATCACACGGGTGGCGATTCACCCAACAAGAAATACTACGACCCGCGGGTCTGGGTAGGTGCGGCCGAAGATGCGTTCACAAAGCGTCTCCTCTCCTCTTTTGAGGATCTCAACTGCATCAACCGTCTGGCCTGAGACCCTGGGGATCCCTGCCAACTTTATTCAACGCGGGTTTCTTAAGCGTTCATCCGTACGGGTGAACCACCCATTGGTTGGAGAGCGCGCAGTTTGGCAATGATTCGTGGAATGATCTCCAAGGCCCGATCAATGTCGGCATCGGTCGTCGTGCGCCCAAGCGAGAAGCGGAGGCTGGAGCGCGCCTCATCGCGCGTCGCCCCCATCGCTGTGAGGACGTGCGAGGGATTGATCGAGCCGCTACTGCATGCCGAACCGGCCGAACAGCAGAGTCCCTCCTGATCAAAGAGCATAAGGGCCGTCTCGGCATCGATGCCCGTGAAGGTGAGGTTACTTGTGTTGGGGAGGCGTGGTTCGTCGGTTCCGTTGCGCCGAACACCCTCGATCATCGTGAGGAGATCCTGCTCGAAGCGGTCACGCAGTTTGGCAATTCTCTCCGCCGCCATCAGTAAATGAGCCTCTGCAAGTTCGGCGGCCTTCCCAAAGGCTACGATCGAAGCGACATTTTGTGTGCCGCCCCGCTTGCTCTCCTCCTGACTTCCCCTAAAGAGAGGCGTGAATCGCGCGCGACGGTTCACATAGAGGGCCCCGACTCCCTTCGGAGCATAAAGTTTGTGGGCCGATAGCGAAACATACTGGACTCCAAGTTCCTCCAGATTGATCGGCACTTTCCCGACGGCTTGGACGGCATCGAGATGAAGAGGGACTTTTTTGCGTGTCGTGATGGCGGCGATTTCCTCGACGGGAAAGAGGATGCCGGTCTCGTTGTTTGCCCAGAGCAGGGAGACAACAGCGGTATCGTTGGTAATAGAGGTTTCCAGTTTATCGGGATCGAGAAGCCCATCCCTGTCCACAGGCAGCCAAGTGATCTCGTAGCCGCGGGTGGCAAGGTGCTCGCAGAGCTTTACTGTGGCGCTGTGCTCGACGTTCGAGGTGATAATGTGGCGCTTGTCGGGGTCGACCGCTAGTGCGGAGAGGATGGCGGTTTTGGTAGCTTCTGTTCCGCAGCTGTTGAAGATGATCTCGGAGGGGCTTGCTCCCACCAAGGAGGCGACCTGCTCTCGTGCTCTCGTGAGGGCCGCAGCCGCTCGACGTCCGAGCGAGTAGACGCTGGAGGGATTTCCAAACTCATTCTCCAACCACGGGAGCATGGCCTCCCTGACCTCGGGATCTATCGGGGTGGTGGCGTTGTGGTCGAGATAGAGCAGTTCGGACATGGCTTCGTAGGGAAGTGAATATTAAAAAACAGCAGAGCGTTTCTGGCAACTCACTCTTCTCCTTATGACAAACAAGTGCCTGAGAAGATGCAATTCAGGGATCAGTGATGAATCAATTCGGGTTCGGGGGCAACTGGTTCGGCGGGGCCACCGGAATCCCGCGTGGGGCCTTCGGGCTTGGGAAGATTGCCACCATCCTCGCCAGGCTCCTTCTCGTGCGGATCGGAAAAATGATCGAGAGCAATAAAAAGGGCCTTCGAGTGCCGTGCAAAGAGCAGATTGAAAAGAACGATCGGGGTCAGAACGGCTGCCAGGAGTTCGCCGATAGGGAGTCGTGTTGTGAAATCGAGCACCACGTAGATGATAATGCCCAAGACGCTTCCTGCCCCGTAGTTGATGACCCACGTGGAGGCCAGGAAGTAGCCCGGCTCCCGCTCGTAAGCATATCCGCATCGCGGACAGCCATCGAGTGGCATGAACCAGTGCCTCAACGATCTGGTGGTGAGGAGAGGTGGGAAGATGGGTGATTTGCCACAGACTGGGCATCGAAGCAACATGGCTCTACCGAGATAGAGGAGGGCCAGCCTCCAGGAACGGGACTCTGGTTCTTTGCTCACGGATTTCGCGGCAGACCTTCCTTATCGGACCCAGCGGCCGTTGTTGCTGCCTAGACCTGGGTGCCAGCCCGGAGCATCGCTTCCCGAGTAGTCGGTCGTTCCGATGGCGCCGATCATGCGTTGACCGGTAGCCCTGCGCCAGAGGGCACTCATGCTTTCGCCCGTGTGGCAACCCCAACTCTTGATGAAGGCATGGGGTGCAAAATCCGATCGATTGATCTGTCCCAGTTCCGTCTCGTGAAGCCAGACCTTGGACCCGCTGTCGATTTCATTGCTGTAATCAAACATGAAGCAACACTTGTTCGAGTGACCGAAGTATTCAAGATCGGCGATCTTCACGCTAGCACGCGGCTTTCCTGCGTTCAGGTAATCAATGAACTCTTTCTGTGTGTTGAAGAAGACCAGATTGACATGGAATTTCTCCTGAATGGTCTTCAGGTCGGCGAGGAGGTCCCGTTTTTCCTGTCTAGTGCCGCGACGAACGTAGGAGGGCTTGTAGACAAGCCAAGTGATCATGGCGTTCGGACCGTATTGGGCTCGAAGCTCCTCCAGACGAATGCGCGAGGCATGGACAAAGTTCGCCCACCAATGATCATGGGGAACTTTTTTGAGTTTTTCCCACTCAATCAAAGAGGGGCCGCCGATCACTACGATATATTCCTTGTTTATCGTCTCTTGGCGAACCTTAGGCACTTGGGCCTTCAGGAGAGAGGTGGGTGCAAGGGTTAGCAGGAATAATACTGAAAAGAACGCCCTGTTCATCGCACTATAAATGCCGTACGGCCACCACGCACTCGATTTCGACATCAAAGTCTCCGGGGAGTTGTGCGCCCACCGTTGCCCGGGCAGGTGGATGATCCCCACCGAAGTATTCTGCATAGACCGCGTTCATCTCGCCGAAGCTCTCCTTAGTCATGATGCTGAGATAGACGCGGCATGAAACGGTGTTTTCAAGCCTTGCTCCCGAACCTTCGACGACCCGCCGGATGTTCTCAAGCACCAGTCGAGTTTGTTGAGCAATAGTCCCGCGCTCTATTTTCCCACTCTTCGGATCCCAGGGAGTCATTCCGGAGACGAAGAGGAGTGGCGCTGCCGTCTGGACGGCCAAAGAGTAGGGACCGAGGGCCGGTGGGCAGTCGTGGATCGAGCGATGAGTCATCTTCATGGAAGTTGCAAGATATTCAGCTAAAAGTGTGAAAAGTAGAATCGTTAATTTATACGCAGAAAAAGAGCCCTTCTCATCGGAATGATCATTTTTGCCTCCCTCCCTAAAAAGATTTGACAGCGGCAAGATTGCCTGTAAAAAATTTTACTACGTATCTATATTCTCAAAAACACATCCCTGACTGTCTTCACCCCCCAATGAAAAATAAAAAAAGAAGCGCCATTCTCGGCATTTTTGGTAATTCCCCAAGGCACCTTATCGGAGCTACAGCGTTCGCTTTGGCCGCATTAGCCTCCGCTAGCGCAGACCAAACCCTCACCACGTTCAACGTTACAACGCAGACTGGTGGCCCTGGAACGAATAATTCGGGGCCGATCCAAAACGCTTCCTCAGGATTTACAGCAACACAGCTTGTGTGGGGATCTGGAGTAGGCGTCGGCAACGGTTCTTCGCCTACCAGTACTTTCAATGCTACCTTTGCTAACGCCACTGCAAATGCTGCTTCGGCTCTTGCGGGTAACCTTGATATCACTTTCACCACGGTGATCTCGGCAGGTTGGGACATTAATATCGATGCTGTTTCGGGGTTTCTTCTTGGAAAAACCAGCGCTGGTCCCGGCTCCACTGGGCTCTACTGGAGCACGAACAGCGGGGCTACTTGGAATCTTGCCGGAAATACTGCAACAGCAACTGTCTCCGGAACCGACCTCTCAACGAATGTGAACTCTGGTGCAAATGGACTCACGCTCAAGCCGGTGGAGTTTAATAACGTATCCAGTGCAAATCCGCTGACTGTCAACTGGGCCATCCCCTACTGGGGTAATTTAGCCTCCGGTCGCTCTGGTCTTGGTAAAGGTAGTTTCATATTAAAAGGCAACATACTTGTATCGGCTCTTGGCAATCAGTATTGGACAGGAGGAGCAAGCGGCACATGGGACACCACGACCGTCAGTTGGTATAACACCAATGGAACCGGTGCAGCAGATGCCTTTACGAGCGGTGACAATGCTTATTTTACAAACACTACGGCCACAGACATCACTGTTAGCGCGGGCGGAATCACGGCGGGCACAGTGACTGTTACCAATGCAGGGAATCTTACCCTTGGAGGAGGAACCTTGACCGCTTCTGGAATCAATCAGAACGGCACCGGAACGCTTACCATCAACAATGCTAACACCCTCTCAGGCGGACTGATTCAGAATAGTGGCATTGTTATTGCAAATGCCAGTAATGCCATCACAGGAGGAGCAACTCTCAACGGAGGAACCTTTCAAGATGCCACGTCTGGATCAATAAAAGGAGCAATCACTCTCAATAGCGGTACCTTTGACGTGACTGCAGCCAGCACCGAAACCAATCTCAGCTCTTCTATTATTGTGGGCGTGGGCGGAGGTACACTCAGTGTCGATGGGACCAATACCGTTAATTTCACAGGGAATGTGACTGGTCCTCAAAACACTCTCACCGTGGCAGGAACGGGCACAACGGTTGTATCCGGCACGGTTGGTGCCAACAAAAACGGCCCTTTTCTCAACGTGAATAATGGAAGCACCTTAGCTTTAACACTCCCTCCGACTGGAGTGCAGAAGACCAATGATATCGCTGGCGGTGTGATCAACGGCTCACTCATTGGTGGGACTAATATTATCTCAATCGATCCCCTGAATACCAATATCGCGGGATCAGGAACGCTGACCGGTGTTGGAACGCTGACGATGAATGGTGGATCCGTAATGACCACCTACAACACAAACGCTCCCTACAATAGCAAAAGTGCTAATCTTGCACTCCCGGTTGTCTTGAGCGCGGGCACGACAAATAATTTCTTAGGATCAGCGGGAGGTAACAACCTCACCGTCTCGGGATCGGTCTCAGGCAACGGTGCAATAACCGTGGCAAATACTGCCGTTGCTAATAAGGTGACCCTCTCGGGCACGAATTCCTTCACCGGAGGGATCCAAGTAAACACGGGATATCTCGCAGTGACTGGTAGTAACGCCTCCTCTGTCACAATGAACGGAGCTGGAGCCACTTTGGAGAGTGGAGGCGGATTGGTTGGCACAGTGGGCGGATTCATCATGACTAATGGTGGAAATATGAATGTGGGTGGTGGTACACTCGGAATCACCAATGTCGTTCCAGCTGGAAGCGCTACAAATTTAGCCGCAAATACAGCCACTGCGGGGGGGCTTGTGATCAGTGGTGGTGCAGACTTCACCTCCCAAACAGGGATTGCTGCCAACCTGCTCTTCACACTTACCAATTCAGCAACTTCCAATACCGACTATAGCCAGTTGAGTGTTGGCGGATTGTTGAATTACGGAGGTGCGAATCTCTACATCAACCTGAACAACACGAATGCGGGATTTGCCTTTGATCCGGCAAGCCTCCAACTCATTAACCCGATTGGTGGCGTGACTGGATCACTCAACAGCGTGACATTTGCTGATTATGGTGCCTCGTCTACGAATGCTATCGCACTCTCCTTCTCTGGTACTACGTGGTCTGGATTGGATGGTACAAACAGCATCGCCTTTGACACTTCCACGGGTGTTCTAGCTTTCAATGGGGGTTCTGTTCCAGAACCCTCCACATGTGCCTTGCTTGGATTGAGCCTCACGGCTTTCACGATCATCATGATCCGTCGCCGTCGTTCAAACGCCTAGTCCTTTTGCCATAAGCTATTTATAGAAAAGCCCTCCCGGAAGTGGGGAGGGCTTTTTTTCTGCTCAGAAGGTTCGGTGCCTAGCACTCTCCATGTTACAAAACCTTCCCCTTTTATCTGAGAGTCCTGGCGCGGGTGGGTGATGTCTTACGGGCTGGCTTGGCGCGTTGAAATTCTGAAGTAGGCGTTCGTCGCAACTTAAACTCATCTTTTCGGTGAGATTCCTTTCGGAGGCCTGTTTTGGCAGGTGATTGGTTGGCTACGTCCGAGAAGATGTCCGCGTCTGTGAGAGGGACGGTTTTACTGCCCCTGGGGCCGTTGCCTCCGGGTGATTTCTCTCTTGTCGGCCGATTCAGCTTGGCAGTCGAGAGAGCCTTGCGGAGCATTTCCAGGTCTTCCTTCCTCAGGTCGCGGTAGCTGCCTGGCTTGACCCCGCGGAGGGTGAGAGGGCCGAGCCGGGTACGGTTCAGTCGCTTGACCTTATAATCGAGCTGTCCAAGCATGATGCGGATCTGCCTCTTCAGTCCCTGATGGAGAATGATCTGTATCTTGTTCGGTGCGAGTTGCCTGATTGCCTCGACGCGTGCCAGGGATCCTTCAATCCGGGTTCCTTTCTTGAGTAGTGCCGCATCGCGCGAGGTAAAGGTCCTGTCCAGGATCACCTCGTACTCCTTTTCAATCCCCTTGGAGGGGTGCATCAACTGCTGGGCGAGCATGCCGTCGTTCGTGAGGAGAAGAAGTCCCTCGCTCTCCTTGTCCAGTCGTCCGACGTGAAAGAGGTGCCCGGTATCCGACGGGAGAAGCTCGAAGATGGTCCGTTCGGCGTGGCGGTCGCTCCTGGTGGTGGTGTAGCCGGCCGGCTTGTTCAGCAGGATGGTTCTGGGGGCGATGGCATGAATGACGCGACCATTGACCCTGATGTCATCCTCTGGAAGGACTCGGGTCGCCAGCTCTTTACGGACTGACCCGTTGATCGTGACACGACCTTTGAGGATATGCTCTTCGCAGGACCGTCTTGAACCAAGGCCGGCCGCGGCCAAAAAACGATTGAGTCGGAGTCCCTTACCCCCTGAGCGGGAACCCTTCGTAAGGTTCCCAGCGGCATGATCCGTCGAGGGAATCAGGCTTCTGGCTTGGTTTTGGGGAGGCCGATGACGCGCTGCCCCGGCTTGAACTGACTGCGTTTCTTGAGCAATTCAACGCGCTCAAAGCGCTTCAGCACGCTGCGTTTCGCAGCGATGGTGCTGCTTCCTTTAAGGCTGGGATGTTGGCTCATGAGGCGTGGACAATGAATGGGCTGAGTGCAAAAGGCAACTCAAAAGAGGAAAATTATACCAGACCGAGCTTCATGCGACCGGCCTCGCTGATCATGCTCTGGTTCCAAGCCGGATCCCACACAAGTTCTACCTCGGCCTCATCGATTCCCTCAAGGGTCAGGATCTTGCCCCGGGCATCAGCAGCAATCGTCGGACCCATTCCGCAACCCGGAGCCGTCAGGGTCATCTTGACATGTGCCTTGGTGACCCCCTCCTCGGGGTGCAGGAGCTGACACTCGTAAATCAGGCCGAGATCGACCACGTTGACGGGAATCTCCGGATCGAAGACGGTCTTGAGCTGGCCCCAGACAGCTTCCTCAAGAGGTCCCTCCACGGCCGTTTTGGCGGGTTCCGTGGTTGAAGCGGTTTCGAGTCCGAGAGCGTCCGCATCCTTCTCATCAATGCGCGCCAGTCCGCCTGCGGTGGCGACGGTGTAGGTACCGCCGAGTGACTGGGTGACCATCACTTTGGTTCCTGCGGGGAGCAGAAGTGGGTTACCGCTCGGAATCTGGATGGCGTTGGTATCGCGCGTGAGGATGATTTCTTGTTGGGAGTTCATGGTGAATGATGAAGTTTCATCCTACGGTGCAACTTACTTGGGTAGAAGGGTGATTTTCAGCTTTCCCTGTTCCTTTGCGATCAACTGATCAGCCAGTGTCGGACCGGAGATATCGGAGGGAGTGGTGGAAATCTGTTTCTTGTTCGCACTGGGATCGAGCGTCGAGCGGAGAGCCTCCTCGACAAGTTGCGCACAGTGAATCTTCATCGGGGGGAGGGGGCCTAGGGGTGACGAGAGTTCGTCCCCTTTCATGGCGAGGGCTTCCTCGGCGGTTTTTCCCCTGATCATCTCGGTCGCAATGCTGGCCACGGCGATAGCCGTCTGGCATCCGAAGGATTGGAAGGTTGCACGGTCGATCACACGCCGTCCGTTCTCTTCCTTGAATTTTACCCACATTCTCAGCATATCCCCGCAGTCACTGCGCCCGGCTGTGCCTACGGCATCAGCGGATTCCATTTCCCCGAGGTTTTTCGGCTGACGGGCCGCTTCCTCGACTGAGCGGGTGAGTTCTTCTTCCCTTTCAACGGTACTCATGATTCGGCCTCCACGGAGTATCTCGGGAGGGTCGGGTCGGCCAGTTCGGCGTAGGCGTCGATCCCACCCTTCAGTCCCTTAACCGCCGTGAAGCCGTGCCCGGAAAAATACGCGGCGGCATCAAGAACGCGGGTACCCGTATGATCGATCAATACCAATTCCGTTTCCTTGGGCCAGTTCATTGATTCCTGGATGGTCTCCTGGTTCATGAAAAGACTTCCAGGTATCGAGACGGCCTCAAACTCCTCCCGTGTGCGTATATCGAGGAGTTTCATTCCGTTGTCTCCGATCCTGGACTTGAGTTCCTGAGGAGGGAGGAGGAGTTGTTCATCCTTGAGATGACCTGCGCTGATCTCCTCAAGAACTTTTGCTGGGTCAAGGCCTCCGTTCCTGGAGCAGATCTCAGCCAGCGTTTCGGCCTCTGAAAATCCACAACTACTACACCCCCCGATATGGTGAAGTTGGAAGAGCGTGCGGCGCGCTCCCGGGTAAAATTGCAGCAGTTCCCCCATCGTGAGGTTGGCATGCGGCACTTTGGTGACTGTCGTCATGTGACAAAAATGGGCCGATCTGCGGGTGACTGCAATGACGAACGTGATTATCGGCTGGCGATTCCCAATGCTGGACACCTATCCTCTCCCACCAGATGCAAAAACCTGCAAGGGCACTCTACGAGGGGCGATGGATTTTCCTGATTTTAGGAATCGTCTGGATCGCCGCCTTCCTGCTTCAAGTGAAGCTCCTCATGCTCCTGGCCTCGGCCATCATCCTCTTCTCACTCTGGTTTTTCCGTGATCCGGAGCGCGTCCCCCATTCCGATCCACGGATTGCGGTCTCCCCGGCTGATGGGATGGTGACACTTGTCGATGAGGTTGAGGAGCAGCAGTTTTTCATGTGCCGCATGAAAAGGGTTTCGGTTTTTCTTTCGGTTTTTGACGTTCACGTGAACCGAACTCCGGTTGCCGGCGAGGTTCTCTTTACCGAAGGGCGGGGGGGGTTGTATCTGGATGCACGCAAACCTGAGGCTTCGCTACTTAACGAGAGTCTTTTCTGGGTGTTCGGTTCCAAGGAGTCGCCTCAGCGCACGGTGGGGGTTAAGCAGATCACGGGAGCAATCGCCCGGCGTATCGTCCCTTGGGCGGTGAAAGGCGAGACGCTCGTACGCGGAGAGCGCTTTGGAATGATCAGGTTCGGCTCCCGCACAGATCTTTTCCTGCCCCTTGATGCCGAGGTGCTCGTCTCCGTCGGCCAACAGGTCAAGGGTGGTGAATCTGCTATGGCCCGGATGCCGGCCTGAACAAGACCTCCCCATGAACAAGCACGAACCACGCATTTACCTGCTTCCGAACCTGATGACTGCGGGAAATCTTTTTTGCGGTTTCGCGGCCGTTCTGAAGATCATCGAGGCCGCCCTTCTTAATATTGGGGGCGAACCCGTGACCCATTGCTACCATGAGGCGCTTGCCTTCATCCTTGGAGCCTGTGTCTTTGATTTGCTGGACGGACGGGTGGCTAGACTGGGAGGTTTTGAGAGCCCCTTCGGACGTGAGTTCGATTCCCTTGCCGATGTCGTCTCCTTCGGCCTTGCTCCGGCATTGCTGGTCTACCAGATCGTTCTCAAGGATTTTCACCAGACAGGATGGTTCATCGCCTTTGTTTATCTTCTGTGTGCAGCCCTTCGTTTGGCGCGCTTCAACTGCATCGCCGCTTCGGTGAAGGAGCCTGATGAGGCGAAGGATCACTCCAACGATTTTATGGGTTTCCCGAGCCCAGCGGCGGCCGGGTTGATCGCGTCGCTTACGCTTTTCATGCTTTGGTTGGAGGAAGGGGAGCGGTCGATCGGTAAATGGAAGTTTGTCCTCCCCGTGCTCCTGCTTTTCCTCTCCTTCATGATGTTCAGCCATGTCCGCTACCCCAGTTTCAAGGGTCTCAATTGGAGAACTCAGCGCTCCCTTCCACGCTTCCTGCTGATCATCGTGCTCCTTGTCTTTGCCGGCCTCAATTACCAGTGGATGCCAGCCCTTCTCTTCGTTGGTTTCCTCCTTTATGGTTTCATTCGACCGCTTCTCTCCCTCCATCTTCGCAAGGAAATCGAGCAGGAGGATACGCTCGCGGAATAGGTATTCTCGTCCTTTCCCCATGGGAACTCGGCCTCCCAGTCAGCCCACTTACCGCAGAAGTCGCCGGTTCTTCCAGAGGTAGGCGAGCCCCGAATAGATCGTCAGGACAATCGTAATACTGATCAGCACGGGGCCAACGTGAGTGCCGAGATAGAGAAGCCATCGTGACTCGTCCCCGAAGCAATCTCCCGCCGCCAACAAGATAAGGAAGAAGAGGATCGTGATGAGTTGCCAAGCAGTCTTGTGTTTTCCCAGGGGATCGGCGGGTAGGATGACCCCCTCTCCCGCGGCCAGTTGACGGAGTCCCGTGATGAGAAATTCTCTCGAGATGATGATAATGACGGCCCAGGCAGGGATCCCGACATGATGGATCCTTGAGGGGATGAGGCAAACAAGGGCCGCCGCGACCAGAATCTTATCAGCGAGAGGATCCATTAGACGACCGAAATTCGTGATCTGGTTAAGCCTGCGGGCAAGGTGTCCGTCCAGCCAATCGGTCAGCGAGGCGATGATAAAGAGAAGCAAGGCCATTGCATCTCCCCAGCGGGTGGCGCTGGAGAGAGAGGCGACAAAGAAAACGGTCAGCACAAGCCTCCCCAGCGTAAGTCTGTTGGGAAGGTTCATCATGGAAGTGCTTTTCAGAGGGCTGATGGCTTGTGGTGTGCTCTCCAATAGGGTTTTTCGGTCATTCCAACAATCCGATTCTTGGAAAGTTGCCATGAAAGATGATGGAGAATGAAACGTAATGCCACCGCTGGACGCGCGTCATGGTTATCAGGGGGATATCTGGTCTGTTTTTACCCCTTGCCCCGACCTCATCGTGCCCTACGATAAAGGTGTATATGTTTTCTTCTGCAAAAAAGCCATTTTTGGCCATTCTGATGCTTTTGCCTGCCCTCTTGCAGGCATCAGTGTCGGAATCGCTCAAGTCTTGGATCAAAGGGGACTCAGGAAACATGTCTCAGGCTGATTTCGAGAGAATGGCCATACAGATCAGGGAAAAAGCGATCCAGCAGACCCGTCCTCCCACTGTGAGTGTCCCGACGGCCCCAATACTCGGATTTGGAAAATACCCTTGGCATCGCAATATCATGACCACGATTTTCTGGATTGGGGAGAGGCCCTCGGCCAGAAATCCCGTTCCCAATAACAGAAGTGCCTGGGACGCAAACTGGTATCGCAACTATGGTGGCTACGACAACCCAGACCCCAAGCGGCGCAGGAATTTTATCCCGATCGGCCTGACTCCCAGGCAGAACCCGTTCTACTGTGCTCTTCCCTACTGTGACGTGTCGCGTGGAAATACGAAATCGGAGGCTTCCAAGGTGATTCCCTGGTTCAGGGACTGCTTTGAAAAACAGGGTAAATCGGTCCTCAAGGGCCGATGGATCGCTATCAACCACAATGGTCGCACCTGCTTTGCACAGTGGGAAGATTGCGGTCCCTTCAGGACGGATCACTGGCAGTATGTCTTCGGCAACGAACGCCCACGCCCCAACCTCAACAGGGGGGCTGGCCTTGATATCGCCCCTGCGGTGCGCGATTACCTCAAGATGGATAAGAACGACATCTGCAGTTGGAAGTTTGTCGACTCGGCAAGCGTGCCGGACGGACCCTGGAAGTACTACGGGGATAACAATACCTTCGCCCTTATTCGTAAGGGGGCGAATCTCTACCAGTACGATAGGAACAATGCCAAGCGCTCCCCGACAAATAGTGCGAGTACCCGTCCAAGCCGTACACAGATGCCACTCGGGGCGCTCCCCGTGGGGGTCAGGGCCAATCCCTTCGTCGGATCCCCCGATCAGTAAGCTCTCAGGCTCCTACGTCGCAGGAACGCAGTTAGGACGAAGAGGAGCTCCAGCGTGATAAAAACCGCTACCAATGGGAACCCGCCCGTCCCGAAACCATAGCTGTGAAGGCCTGCGCCTAGCACAAAATTCACCCCGTACCAGGCCATCAGGACACTCAAGAACGCAATGACCGAGCCGACAGCCAGACCAAAACCACCCCAGAGTCCGCTGATCCTGCCGTGCAGGAGAAAGAGGTAGCCCAGAAGCGCCGTCAACGCCCAAGTCTCCTTGGGGTCCCAGTCCCAAAAGCGTCCCCAGGAATAATTGGCCCAGACCCCACCGAGGATCGTTCCCGTCGCAAGGAGGAGGACCCCAACCTGAAGGGTCTTGTAGAGGTAGTTATAGATGGCTTCCGGGGAGTTCTTCCCGGCGATGACACGACCCAGTGCAACGTGGGCCACACCCAATGCTAGGGCGAAGGCAGCATAGCTTAGGGTGATGGAGAGCACGTGGGTGGTGAGCCAGAAGTTGTCACGCAGGACCGGGGTGAGGGGATGGATGGAACGATCGAGGATCACCGGTTGGCTGTCTGCAATGATCAGGGAAGCCACGGCGACCGGCACGGCTCCCAAGAGGAACGTGCCTGCGCGGTAAATGGATTCGAAGATCAGGGCGAAAAGAATTGTTCCAAAGGCAACCCAGATCACCGACTCATACATATTGGTGACCGGCGGGCGATCTGCGATCAGAACACGCGAGAGCAATCCGACCGCCTGAAGGATGAATCCGCATCCCGCGAAAAACCATGCCGCGCGGTAAGCAGTTTTCACCCACCCTCCTGATGAGGTCAGAAGAATAATGCCGGCCATGGCGTAGAGGATCCAAGCCCAGCGGAAGGGGTGCGATTTCTGATAAAGAACCTCGAGGGAGAGCTTCCAAATTGCGGGGAGTCCCTCGGTGCCACCCAAGGTTTGCTGGAAATGAATCAGCTTGTCTGCGGCATTCGCGAATCGCTGCGGCTCGTTACCCCTCCATGCCGTCCTCATCTCACCAAGAATGGGTGAGGCTTCACCCTGCTCCGCAGTCAACCACTCGTGTCCTGATGACGGGGGGACGACCCGGAAGGCCTCCCCGCTGAGAAGGCTCTCGAGAAGCCCAAGGCGCATCGCAACGTCGGAGGCTTCTTTCTGTAAACCGACCAACCTCGCCTTGGGATCCCGTCGGCGCGATTCGGCAGCCTCGGCAATTTTCTTGGCGAGGACTTCACTCGAGGTGAGCTCATTGTAAGAAAAAAGTTTTCTGACGGGATCGAGTCCCAGCAACTGCTTGAGGGGTCGGTTGGAGACAAGGACTAGCTCACGTTCCTTCCAAGAGGGCAAAATGGCTGCTGGATCCATCCAGATTCCGGTGATCAGCGAGAGGGCATCCACGCGAGCACCCTCCAGCAGTAACGAGGTTTTTCCGGAGAGGGATCGGAGTGTTTCCTGGGAGAAGACGAGGTATGGTTTTTTCCGTCCACCCTCCTGAATCGGCAGCATCTCTAAAACCGACGGGGAGAAGGGAGCGATACCCGTAATCGCTGGTGGGGTAAATGCCGATGAAGTGAAGGGATGTACCAAGAAGAACCCCAAGAATGGCAAGAGGAAGGTGAGTGTGCTGCGATTCATGAGCGGGGTTTAATATAAAACATGGTGGCGATGCCGAGGCAGATGGCAAGCGAGCCCGTCCATTTGAAGAGCCAACCCGGATCGTAGAGCACCTGAAGGGTAGTCTCCTTGAGGTCACGGGGGTTCCATTCGGCTTGGGAAAATTTATAATTGATACCGGTCATGTTGGCGATGAGGCCACCCGGATAGGATGCCGGATGATTCATCCGGATCAGGCCGCGGCTTTCGCCGCCTGTCGCGAGATTCTTGAATTGAACGGTCGCCATGAAATCTGACGGCGTCTCTGTTCCCTCGTCACGCGGGACCTGAAAATCCTTGAGTGAGATAGAGAAGGGAATCGGACGGAGTTCCAGCCCGTAGCCGACGCGCACGAGATCGTTTCCTATGAGCAGTGGTGTGACTTCTCCGGAGGCGACCCATGAGGACTCGCCTCTAAGCGGCGGATTGGCGGATGGATCGATGAGATAGGCATGGAATCCCGGGACCCCTCCCTGCTCCTTGGATCCCCCAGGTTCCATCACGTAGGTCACGCTCTTGCCGGTGGCAGCTTCCCTGAGTCTCAATCGCCAGTCGGCCCAGCCCAGAGGCATCGAATCGCCCTGCTTGAGAATACCTGAGGAGGTCACGGCACCTGATCGTCCCAGTTGCCAGGCAATTTCACCTGCATGCCCATTTTCTTGCGTCTTCGATGCAGGTGCCAGTTCCAGCCAGGGCTTTGAGTCTGCGGCAGATTCATCCACTCCTACACCGTTGCCCTCATGGGCTTGAATCTCGATGCGGATCGAAGGGGGGGGGTCGGGGGTGCTGTTGGTGAGATATTCCCTGACAACGATCCGCTGAGTCCCGAGAGTCACAATCTTATTCATGATCTCCGACCTGTTGTAACTCGCCGACAGATTGGCATCAGCCTGAATAGTCACGAGACGGCCATCCTTGGAAAGCGATAGACCCTGAACGGGAGGTTTCCCAGCTGTCACAACGAGAAGCCCCTTCCCTTTCTCTCCATGATTGGGAAGGTCTTTGTGGAATGTGATCGAGGCCAATCCGAAGAAGTCGTAGCTATCGGGCGAGTTTGTGGCGGGAGTGCTTGTTCCTGACACAGGATCTGATCCTGCCTTCAGGCCGAGACCGATCGGAAGCTCTTGATTCAGATTGCTACTGGAGCAATCCAACAGAAGTGCCTCCTCGTTGGGAGAGGCTCCCTCTTGAAGACGGGGGTGCCTTATCAGATGTTCGGAGGAGCCGTTGATGACGATCTCGAGTTTCGTTCCAGGTATGGAGAGCTTCTTGGGATGTTTTTCCGTCGGATTGGCCAACTTCGCATCGAAGGGAAGGAGGTAGAGGTAGCTGTCGGCGGGACTCTCGATCTGGAGCGTGCTGATGTCGGTGATGATCCGGCGTTGGGGTTGCCCATCCGTGCGGAGCGTTATATTCCCTTCAAACCCTAGCTTCGAGCCGATCACGGCTCCTATCAGCAGCGTGATGATTCCGTAGTGGGTGATAATGAATCCCGTATGCTTTTGCTGCCAGGGCCAGCGGGTGAGTGTGACGGCAAAGAGGTTAATGCAGAGGACTCCAAGCCACGCAATGAACCAAGGAGCCTTGTAAATCCAAGCGCGCGCCACGGCGGCATCGAAGTGCGCCTCCGTGAAGGTGGCCGCACCAATGGCGATGGCAATCGTGGCGAGTAGCAAGAGCGCCAGCTTCAGGGAACCGAGCAGATGAATTAGGCGCCAGAGAGGATAACGCTTCTGCCTCTCCGCGATCATGCCTGCCCTCGAGAGGGGGCGCGTGGTCGGGGTGCCATCGGAGGACATCCTCCCAAGGCTAGGGAAAGAGACTATTCCTGACAATCAGCGAGCAGGCTGAATAATTTATCGGGCAATCAAGGAATCAGGAGTTAGTAGGCTTGTCCTCACAGAGGAGCCTTTTAAGGTTTGCCTCATGATTTAGCAGAAAAAGATCTCAAGTCACAAGGTGCGGTCTTTCTTCAAGTTCTCCGTTCTTGATTTTCTGAGTTCCTGATTAAAGCTGATTTTTAATTCTTCAATTTTGATTTTGCCTTTCAGAATCTTCCCTATGGACCAGCAACTGCAGATCCTCATCAACCGGGTATGGGTAGCGCCCTGGGCCGATCGCTTCCTCTCGTTTATTTCTAATTACGCTGCATGGGCGCCTATTCTGCTCCTTCTCTTGGTTGTTGGACTCATCTTCGGGAGCTTCAAGTTCCGCGCGATGATCTTGGCGGCCGGTTTGGCGATAGGGATCAGTGATGGCATCTGCGTGAATGGACTCAAGCATCTCGTGGAGCGACCCCGGCCAAGTCAGGTTGAGCCTGGGGTCAGGCTTGTTGAGATGGGGGGTGTTTCAAGATCGTTGCCACGGATCCTCGGGCTGAGTTCGCCCCCACGTGTGACTTATCCCCTCGGCAAAGAGATACTAACGAAGGGGCCGATTCCGGGCAAAGTTGTAACCGGGAAGTCCTTTCCCTCCGGTCACGCCGCCAACAATCTCGCAGTGGCCACGGTATGCCTGCTTTTCTATCCCCGACGTGGCTGGATCTATCTGCCGATAGCTCTCCTGATCGCCTATTCGCGAATCTATACGGGAGCACATTGGCCGCTGGATGTGCTGACAGGCATGTTTCTCGGTGTGGCGGGTGGATGGATAGCCGTAAGACTTGTCGAATCGTTTTGGAAAAGCTTCGGGCGCCGTCTCTTTCCCAAATTGGCGGAACTCCACCCAGAGATCAGCAAATCAGTGTAGCCATGAGTGTCAGAAAACCTAGAAAACCAACCTCCTCTTCAAGCCCTCTTGGGTTACCCCTACTGCCATTGATGCTAATCTGTGCGGTGCTTGCACTGAGTTTCCTACATCTTTCCGTGGCCCTCTCCGGGAATCTGAATCCATCCGAAGCCGTTCTCTCTGCCTGTGCAAGCCACCCTGCAGGAGGTTATCCGGAGGGGCCGGCAGGAGTCCCATTGCTGATCGCGATGGAGCGGATCTTTACTGGTTCAGGCATTGGGCCACTCCGTTGGATTTCCTCCGTGGCCCTGCTGGTTCTCTCCTTATGCGTCTGGTGGATCGGCCGGCACTTGGCTCCCCATCGGCAGGCTGTGGCCCTTTGGGCCGTGCTGGCATTCAATCTTCTTCCTCAGGTCACGATAGCTTCCCTCGTGATGAATGGATCGATGGTGACGGCCTCGGCCATCTTTCTCTCGTTCGTGGCGGGATGGCGGGCGGTCAGAAGTTCCGGCGGCGGTACGCTGAGTGCTTGGAGTCTTTTCGGAATCGTGATGGGGGTGGCCACGCTCTTCTTCTATCCGGTGGCCTGGTTACTGCCTGCCGCCCTGGCCGCGCGATTCTACTTCCAGGGAGTAAAGTCCTTTCCATGGAAGGGGGGGCTTCTTGCCCTTGGCTTCCTCCTTCTCGGATGGGTCATCCCCCTTTCATGGAATGCTCGTCACGATTGGATCCAGTGGAGCAGTGTCGCTCCTACTTTTGATTCCATCCATGTTGGCGGATTCACAGCATCCCTGGGAATCGTACTGGCCTTGAGCGCCCTGCTGACACCCATCCTGATGCTACTTGCGTTTCAGAGACTCTGGGTTCGCCTAATCCTCCTTGCCGTGGGATTGACTGCCGCTGGTCTGAGTGCCCTCCTCCTGCTTTCTCCATCGCTGATTCCGGAAGGATTTCCCTCTCCTATTGGCGTTGGGGGAATCAGGGTGCTCGCTGACTCGGTGTCATCACTCCGTGACGAGAGACCTGATGCCAAGGGGGAGAAGGCCATTGTGATTGCCGGAACCCCCGGCCTCGCCGCCCTTCTTGGCAACTCACTCCCGATTGATTATCCGGAGCGCCCGGGTTCCCCCTCGGTCTTCATGGCAGAGTCCCCCAGTCTGAATAGCTCCTTCGCCCTCTGGCCTGGGTATGCTGATGCCGTTGCCGCGAGTGTTAAGGATCCCCTCTACACGGAGGAGAAATCGGTCAGCCCTTTCCTAGGCAGGAATGCACTCTATATCACGACCGAGTCCAAGGAGGAGCTACCCCAGACCATCACCGGAGCGTTCAACGCGGTGGCGCTGCTCCAAGAAGTCCCGATTACGGTGAACGGGAAGCAGCAGATCCTTCGCATTTACCAGTGTGAGGCATATCGTTCCCTTTCTCTCTAAGAGGAGGTAGCGGCTTTGGATGTTGGAGTGGGGCTCCGAACGCGAGTGCCTCTGATGTCTACTACAAGGCAATCAATCATCAAATCACTGAACAGCTTTTAATCTGCAGTCTCAACCGTTAAAAGCCTACTCCCGCCGCTTGATCGTGATGCGCTTGATCTTATCCATCCCTTCCGGACTTGTGGTCATCAGATCCTGATCGTCGCGGTAGGCATTATGAACCAGGCGTCGGTCGTAGGAGTTCAGGGGTTCCGTTTCGACAGGCCGCCCGTTTTCACGGACGGCATTGGCAAGAAGGGAAATACGCTCGAGGAAACTCCTGTCCCTTATGCTTCTGTGGTACTCGACATCGACGATGACTCGGGGGGCTTTCTGATCTGATGGGCTCTGGGCGAGTAGGATCCGGTTGAGCATGAACTGGAGGCTCTCCAGATTCTCGTCCCGACGTCCGATCAGACGCTCGGGCTCATTCGTCCTGATCTGGAGAATAAGGTGGCCGTCGCGTAACTCTTCCTCGATCTCGACAAAGAAACCGAGATGACCAAGGAGTGTTTCGAGGATTTCGCGAGGGGATTGGCTCATCGTTCGGTGGGGTGGGGGGAGGTTGAGTTGAAGTATCAGCTTTTCTTCGTGAAGTTGGATCCGCCGTTTCCTTTTTTCTTCGGTGCGGCCTTTGGCTTGATGACCTGAAGCTTCGGAGCCTCCTGATTGCGTGTCCAGTAGAGTTGTACGATCGAGAAGATATTCTGAGTTGTCCAGTAGAGGGCGAGTCCCGAGGCGTAGTTGTAGGCAAAGGTGAGGAAGATCACCGGCATGAAGTACATCATCCGCTGTTGGGTCGCGTCACCACTTTTCGGCGAGATCATCATCTGCCAGACCATGGTGCCCGCCATGATGAGCGGCAGTAAGTTGATCGGAAATCCCATGACGTGCGTGAGCGTATCGGGTTGGGAGAGATCGTGAATCCAGAGGAAGTGGCTGTTGCGAAGCTCGATCGCGCTTCCCAGCATCGAGTAGAAACCGAAGAAGATCGGGATCTGGACCAGCATCGGAAGGCATCCGCCGAAGGGATTCACACCATACTGTTTATAGAGCTTCATCAGCTCCTCGTTCATCTTGGTCGGATCATCCTTATACTTTTCCCGCAACTCGGTCATCTTGGGGGAGAGTTGCTGCATCCGCTTCATGGAGGTGGTGGCCTTATTCTGAAGGGGCCAGAGGGCTGACTTGATGAGGATGGTCAGGATGATGATTGCTGCGGCGAAGCTGTGGGTGACCTTATCGATCGCGTTCATTGCCCAGAGGAGGAACTCGGAGACAAGATGGAACATTCCGAAATTCATGATCTTCTGCTGGTCCTCGCCAAGCTTCCCGAGTGAGTAGAAGTCCTTCGGGCCTGCATAGATCGAGTAGCTGCGGGTAACTGTCTCTCCAGGAGCCAGGGTGATCGATCCGGTGCCGAGACCGCCTGTGATCCCGTAGACCGGTTGACTGTTGGAAGATTCCACAGCATCCCGGGCAAGGTAGCGCCGCGACCAGACCCCGCTGCCCGGTTGGTCCTTGGGAGCTGTGACGATCGTGCAGAAGTACTGACTCGTCACCGCCGCCCACCAGACGACTGCATCCGCCTCCGTGTAAAGGTCACGAGCCGGATGCGTCTCGATCCCGACAAGAGGGATCTTTCCAGCCTCAAACCAGTTCACATCGATGGGGGATGGCATTTTGGCGCCATCGATCTTCCCATCGACGATTTTCCCATCCTTGTACCAGTCGAAGCTGGTGTAGGTCGGGAGATCCTTAATGTGAACCGGAGCCTCGCCGCCCGCAGCCACGCTGAATCCCGGTAAGGAGAGTGGGTTAGAGCCCTTGTTGATAAAGGTCAGATCCATCTTGACCACATACTCCTCCGGTGAACCAACGGTCCGTGGGAGTGTGAAGGCTTTGGTGATAGCGAGGCCGCTCGGAGCCGTTAGGCTAAAGCTGGTGATTCCCTTCCCCATGTCGGCATCCATGGTGAAGCCGCCGATCGGTGTGCCGCTGGCGTCGCAGAGGGCGCCGATGGGAAGGCCTGAGTCCTTGTTCAGGAAGAGGCTCTGCTCATTGGCTCCCAGATGAAGGAAGAGAGTGACGCTCTCGATACCGCCGGTGTTATTGGCGAAGAGGTACTCGGCACGGCTCGTATCGAGTGTGGCGCGCTTGGCTGAAATTTCCGGGATGACCGGGCTATTGGTCACCGGGGTGCTTCCTAATACTCCTGCCGGGCTCTGGGAGGGTGTTGCCTGTGCGGTGAGTGCCGAGATCGGGAGGACTGTGGCGCTTGGTGTCGGGGAGGGGAGGGGCTTGGCCGATTGCGTATTGAGTTTGGCCAAGCGCTGCTCCCGCTGCATTTCGGCCTGCTGGGCGATATAGGGGGCGTATGTCTTAGAGTAATAGTACTGCCACCCGACGAGTCCGGCGACGGAGAGGGCAATAGCGATCCAGGTAGTTCGGTCAAACATAAGTCAGATAAGAAAGAGTAAAAATAAGGAAGCTGAAGGCTAAAGGTTGCAAGCCGGAGGGCGAGCATGATTTCTCAAGGATCTCATCGAGTCACGGCTGGGAACCGGATCAAATCCTCCTCCGCCCCACGGGTGACAGTTGGCGATCCGCTTTACGGAAAGAAGGGAACCACGGAGAACTCCATGATCCTGCAGAGCCTGCAATGCGTAGGCAGAGCAACTGGGGTGAAACCTGCAGCCACACCCCATGCCACTGCCAGAAGTGCTCCCGGCAAGGGCATGCAGAAACGGAGAGAGAATCCAGCGGTAGAGATGAATCGGAATGCGGAGCAAGAAGGCCATCGGATGGTGACAGTCAGGACTCCAAGAAAATAGAGAGACGCTCTCCGAGACGCAACCATTCCGAGCGCAAGATCTCGATCGATGCGGTTGCCGCGGAGGGCTTGGCCGTCACTACCAGCCAAAGTCCCGGCTTGAGGCTTGGGAGTGCGTGGCGATAGATCTCACGAAGACGGCGCTTCACCTTATTGCGGACCACGGCTGGTCCTACGCGACGGGAGACAACAACCGCTCCCTGGGTGGAGGTGGACTGATTTTCCAACAACCCCATCCTCATTAGGCTCCCATGAAACAAAAGGCCCGCAGAGCGGACCTTTGCATGCTGGTATCCTGACCGCAGTCGCGACGAACGCGACAGCAGGATCCTAGGCCTGGGTGTGGCGTGCGTAATGGATCTCAACGCCCTTCGGCAGGAGACGCTTGCGCCCACGCTGACGACGACGGCTCAGGATGGCGCGACCGCTTTTGGTTTGCATGCGTGCACGGAAGCCGAACTGGCGTTTACGCGTGCGCTTGGAAGGTTGGTAGGTGCGCTTCATGTCTTAAAAATCTTTTGGAATCGGTCGGAAAGAATGGACGCAGGCGGGTGTGGTGTCAATGGATGATTTAGGGGGATGTTCATTTTTGTGGAATCATGTTGCCCGTTCTGCGGATTCCACCTACCTTCATTCCTCAATCTGAGATGCGCCTTGCGGGTCTTCTGATGAAACGCTTGGGGTCATAGCTCAGTTGGTAGAGCGCCTCAATGGCATTGAGGAGGTCTGGGGTTCGAATCCCCATGGCTCCACCAAGCGTTTATAAAGCGATCCATGCAAAACCAGACCGGTACTCTACTCGTCGCTTTTGCAGTAAGCTATTTCTCCGTTATGCCCGCCCGAGGGCAGGATGCGGGACTCAGCCTCAATAAGCCTTTTCAATTAGCGAAGACTTATAATGAGATGGCCTATGCAAGTGTTCGGATCGACGGAGGCAAGACTCGGGAACTGATCCCTGATCTCACTGGCTCCCTCCCGAGCATGCGAATCCCGGTGGAGGCCAAGCTCTCCATCAAGATGATCTACCCGCATGGAAAACCGGGTGAGGAAGTAAGGATCGAGGCTGAAGAAGTGGCGAAATCCCACGGTGAGCAAATCGTCGCGCTGGGCAAACTGGATGCCCGCCGGTCTCTCTCTTTCCAGGTAGAGACGACGCCAAGCCGTCTGCATGCTCGCCACAAGTGGGACTCGACCCCACTTCATTTTAGGTTCAGGACGACCCATGGATCGAAGCTGATCCGGATCATCCTCCAGAAGGGGAATGACGAAAAAATCCTTCTCTTATGGACTAATCCTCCCGCGGAGTGATCTGCTGGATCGACTTCATGAATCAGTCGATGAGAGTCGGTTGTCTCCATGCCTACGCCCTGATGAAAATATGTCCCGATCGGAATGTGGTTCGTGGTAGGCTGAATGACTGATGACAAATTTTCTCCCTCAGCGATTGCCGTGAAGATCGCATCAGCTCTCTTCCAGGGTAGCTCTCCCGATCTGGCATCCTGTCCGAAATCGTCCCTTCCGGAATTTGCACTCATCGGCCGGTCGAACGTCGGAAAGTCGTCGCTCATCAACATGCTGACCCGCTCGGAGGGACTGGCAAAGGTCTCGCAGGTCCCGGGCAAAACGCAGTTGATCAATTTCTTCACGATCAACAATGCCTGGAATCTCGTCGACCTTCCCGGCTATGGCTACGCGAAGGTGGGTAAGAGCGAACGGAGCAGCTTTAGCGCCTTCGTCTCAGACTACCTTGAGCACCGGAGCAATCTCCTCGGGACATTCGTTCTGATTGACTCCCGACTCAGCCCCCAGAGCCTCGATCTCGAATTTCTCAACTGGATGGTCGAAAGCGGCTTGGCCTTCATCCTCGCCTTCACGAAGACGGACACTCTCTCCAAAAAGGCGGTCCAGAAAAACATCGAGACCTTCCTGACCTGTATGCGTGAGATCACTGAGGAGGCTCCGGCCTATGTCCTGAGCTCTTCGATCGAGGGGCACGGGCGCTCCGAAATTCTGGGACTGATCGAATCCGCGCTCTTGGAGAGCGGAGGGGGATCCCAAAAAGTCTCTTCGCCTCGATGACTCTGGAAGAGCTTGGTTGGAATGAGGGATTTGCAGAGGATTTTTCTGCCTATCTCGAGAAAGGGTGGAAGCCAGCGCGTCTGATCCGTGACAATAAAATCACCTACGGGGCCTTATTAGGAGATGGCCGGGAGCTGGAAGTGGTGATGAGCGGCAAGGTCTACCATGACGCTGAAACAGATGCTGATCTTCCCGCCGTTGGAGATTGGGTGGCTCTTGAGATCGGTGATGAGAATAAGGAGCATGTCATCCGGGCCAGGCTCCGCAGACAAACTTGCTTCTCCAGAAAAATGTCCGGCAGGAGCACAGAGGAGCAGGTGATCGCCACCAATGTGCAAATCGTGGTCGTGGTCACCGATGCCGGCCCTGATTTCAATCTCCGCCGGATGGAACGATATTTTGCGATCATCGGTCGTAGCCGTGCTAAGGCCGTGGTGCTGGTCAACAAGGCCGATCTCTTTGCCGAGGAGGAGAACCGGGTGGCCGCGGAATCGATCCGAACCTTGAATCCCGAGGCGGCAGTGCATGTCACCAGTCTTAAAAAAAAGAGCAGCCTGCAGGCGCTGAAGGGATATCTGAAGCCGGGTGTCTCCATCACCTTCATCGGCTCCAGCGGCACGGGAAAATCGACCGTGATCAATTACCTGCTCGGCGGTGAATACCAGTGGACCGATGAGGTCAACGAGGTCACCGGCAAAGGACGCCACACCACCACAGCCCGTGAACTGATGGTGCTCCGGGGAGGGGGAATCATCATCGATAATCCCGGCATCCGTGAAGTGCATATGTGGACCGATGAGACGACGATCCGGGAGCAGTTTGCCGACATCGAGGAGTTGGCGCGCAACTGCCGCTTCGACAACTGCCGGCATGGTCCCCACGCGGGCTGTGCGATTAGGGATGCCATGGCCGAGGGAAAGCTGGAGCTCTCGCGCTACGAGGGGTTTCTGAAGCTCGAAGAGGAAGTCGCAAAGCTGCGGCTCAGTCGGAAGAAGCGCCAGATGACGATCGAACGCAGGGACCGACGGGATCTAAAGATCAAATCACGCAAATACGACGCCAAGCGCAACAGTAGTGGCGAGGATTAGAGGCTCCGAGGAGTAACAGGGACAAGGGATAGAATAGGTCCAATCTAAGCATTCCCACAGGTTGATCCGTTGAGGAGGTGACGGTATCTTACTTTCATGAGGGAGCCGATCCATAAAATCTTCTTCAGTTTCAGAATTGATCCCAAGATCAAGGAGGCGGCTAAGAGGGCGGCCATTGCAGCCAAGTTGACGATCTCCCGCTATGTGGAGGAACTGATTAGGTTGGATCTCTGGAGGAAACGATTACTGGGGCCCAAAGTGCAATCTCCGTCCAACGCTTCTAAGATTCTTTGAGATTGGCTCTTTGTGGGGATGGATTCCCTTCTGGTGGGCGATTACTCGGGCGTGATGATCCCCGTGAAGCCATGGCTATTGGTTGAGTCACGATACCATCCGGCGATCCGGTTCCCTGAAATGGCATTGATGGAGGTTCCGATGGTTGCGAGGGGGTGGTCGATCGTGGTGAACTCCTGACCATTGTAGAGGAAGCCGTGGGAGATTCCCAGGTCGTCATAGTAGTTGCCGACGATATTGGTTCCGGAGATCCCGTTGGCTAGTGTGCCGTAGGCGGCCTTGGGGTTGATAACGGTTTTGAAGGTGGCGCCGTCGTAGAGAAAACTGCTCCACTGATTCGTTCCTGATTTGCAGACGCCCACGACATTCTTTCCATCAACGGCCAAGAGGTAGATGGTCTCCCCGGAAGCTGGTGAGTCGATGGTCGTGTAGTTCGCGCCGTCGTAGAGGAAGCCGTGGGTTTGAGGAGATCCGTCGTAGTAATTGCCGACGATGGTCTTCCCTGAAATACCGGTGACCATCGTTCCCTCGGTTCCTTTCGGGTGGTCGATGTGGGTGAATGTCGATCCGTTGTAGAGGAAGCCGTGGGTCTTGAGCTGTCGGTCGTAGTAGATGCCCACCACATTCGTGTCGGAGATGCCTCGGGCGTAGGTTCCCTTCTTGCCGACCGGCACCTGCAAAGGGATCCACTGCGCGCTGTCATAGAGGAATCCCCGGGTCCTGCCGCCGTTATCATAGCTCCCCACGACCTGATTCTCCGAGAGACCGTAGGGGCAGATGAAGATGGAGAAGGGAACGTCAGGTGGTGTGGGAAGCGAGGTGAAGGTCACCCCGGCATGAAGCGACGCCGAGTTGATCCACGCGGATGCAACGACAAGCAGAGCACCGCGCAACAGGTTCCTGATTATGCCGATAGCAGCGGCCGAGCGGCTGAACATCCCAATGGTGGGATGGGGATCAGTAATCGGAACGGGAAGGGAAAAATTCCCGTTCATCTTGGGTCCGATGCGCTGCTCTCCTACTGCACCCAAAGGATGGGCTGGGTGATCGCGATGTTGCGTTGGATCTCCTCGTCCGAAGGGTCGGGGCGGAGCTTTGTCCAGAGTTCGATATAGGTGGGATCACCGTAAGCAATCCCGCCCATGAGGAGTGCTGGCTGGCGGGTCGGCCATCCCGCCCAGGCTTGGACATCAGGCTTGAGGGGCCAGCTCGATTTATCCGCGAGGTAGGGTTCGAGGTAGGCGATCCCTTTCTTGATGCTACGGCCGTCCGGGAGCTCGAAAGCCCAGAGATTCTCATCGGGCGTGGAGAGGACCCTGCAGAGTGTGGTCATGTTATCGAGCTGGAAGATGGAGTAGGCGTAGGGTTTGGTCCTCTTGAGTTCGAGCGGGAAGCTTCCGTTCGGCGCCATCTGTTTGGGGATGAAGACTTCCTTGAACTGCCTGCGACACTCGGCAAGGCGCTCCTGGTTCCCCGTGAAGGCGGCAAAGACTGCGGCCTGTAACCAGAAGGCCACGGAGTGATTATTCTTGGTCGCCGCCTCGTCTTGTCCGTTTTTACTGGTAATCATCCAGTCAAGGTAGTCGTGGAACCAAGATTTGAGTCCTGTCACTGTCTCAGTGGGGAAGGCGGGGGACTTCTGCATGGCTGCGATGGCCACAGGCACCTCGATTAAGTGAAGGGTGTCGATGATGCCGATGCCACGACCGTTCGGGAAGGCTCCGGCGACGGTCTGAGCGTGCTGGAGATTCGGATTCATCTTGGTGTCAGGATCCAGGAAGAAAACGCGCAGCATTTCAGCGGCCTTGGCCGCGTACTTGTCCTCCCCAGTGATCACGTAGGCGGCTCCGAGGGCGGCCACGGCGTCCCTCAGCTTGCGGAGTGCCACCCGGTGATCGGAGAAGTTGGCCGGATTACTCTGTCCATCGCGCTGGATGTAAGGAAGCCCATCCGGCTTGGAGGGATCCGGCCACCAGTAGTCGCCGTTGGAATAATAATCATGGATTCCGGCCGGACTCGCTGGAGCCTTGGTCTGCGTGATGCTTAGCGGCGCAAGGAGAAGGGCGGCATCTGCAGCCTTCAGGATCCTAGCCCGGTCGATCGCCGCCACATCGGGAGCCTTATTACCCGGGTGGGGGATCGAAGCGAGGAATGAGGCGTTCGTTGTGGTTGGTATGGCTTGGGCAGATGTGACAGCCGTCGGGGAGGAATCTGCTGCGGATGCCCGAGCAGTCCCCAATAGGAGGAGCGTCAGCAGCGTAAGGGAGGTGTGCTTGATCATGTTCCTAGGGCTTCTGGGTTATTTCTGGCTGTTAATGGGAAGAAAGACGGTCGGAAGGCCCGGGCTTGAGACGCTGGCCACCGAGTCCGCTCCGTTTGTCTGAATGCTGATGAGGGCACGCCCGTTGTACATCTGAACCGATCTGGATCCGGTCGAGGTTCCGAGATTGTCGATCAGGGTTCCGTCGCCCGTGAGGCCGAAGCGTACAGGCGTTGACGCATCAAGGCACTGGACTCCACTCTTGTCGAGGACCTGCGCCTCAATGGTCACCACAGCCCCGTCACGGGAGACCTCCTTCAGTGTGAGTTGAGAGGGTTTATCCCAAGGGGTGCTTTGGTATTTCTGATGGATCTCGTCGGTGAAGGACTTGCCATCCTTCTGGCCGATGGCCTTGAGGGTGTTCTCTCCATCATTCAATTTCACGGACCAGTTCAGGCCGGAGGCTGGGAACTCACCGAGCTTGCGCTCTTTGACTCCTGCCGAGACCCCGTTCACGAAGAGTTCCACCTTGTCGCAGTTGGAGAAGATCTTCACCTGCTTCTCCTCACCCGGTTTGCCCCAACGCACGGGCCACGTGTGGCCATAGATGTGGATCATCGGCTTATCGCTCCAGTAGCTCTGGAAGACGTAGTAGCTCTCTTTAGGGGTGCCATCACGCTCCTCGACCCCCTTCTGGTTCACGCGGGGAACCGGGTTTTCGGGACGGAGCGGGGTCGCGAAGTCCTTGAAGATCCAGGCGGCGGAGCCGGTGAGGTTGGTCATCTGCTCCTGTTCCTTGAGGTGCCAGTCAAACAAGTTGACCATGTAGCTCTCGGACCAGTCTCCATCCTTGGAGGGGCGGGCGGGGCCTCCCTTGGCCTTGTAAGCGCTTCCGACTTCAGCTGTTCCCTGTCCCGTGGAGACATCGCCAAGGAACTTCTCGGGTTCCTCGGAGTGACGTCGTGCATCGCTGTCCCCTCCGTACTCAGCGTGGAAGAAGTGGGGAACCTGCTTGATCCACTTGTCGAGGGCCTTGGTGTACTCGGTGTAGCGTCCGCTGTACCAGCCGGCCCAGATGCTGGGCGAGTAGACATCGACGATGTCCTTGCAGAAATCACAGCGCCTGATCGTGGTTTTCCGAGAGGGATCGAGCTTATGGGCAAGGTCGTTCTGCGCGGTCATGAAGGCACGGACTCCAGCCTTGTCATAGACGGGGAAGTCTCCCTCCCAGTCGTTTTCGTTACCAAGTCCCCAAAGGATGATGGAAGGATGGTTGTAGTGTTGGTCGATCATGTTGCCGAGCATGTCGCGGCACTGTTGCTTGTAGCCTTCTCCGCCGATGCCACCACGGCACCACGGTTCCTCTTCCCAAGCAAGGATGCCGAGTTCATCGCAGAGATCTAGGACCAGGGGAGCCTGCTGGTAGTGACCTAGGCGCACGAAGTTCACGCCCATCTCCTTCATCGACTGGAGTGTCTTTCGGACGACATCGTCAGGTACTGCCGCCGCGACGCCGGCATGATCTTCATGGTAGTGGGTGCCACGTAGAAGAAGGCGCTCGCCATTCAATTTGAAGGGGCCGTGCTCGACCCACTCGAAAGAGCGGACGCCGAATCGCCCCGCGACCTCCTCGTCTCCCTGAGGTGATTTCAGGGTCACCGAGCAATTGTATAGGGCGGGAGATTTGGGTGACCAGAGTTGGGGGGACTTCATACTGAAGGAGGCGATCTCCTTCTCTCCCTGCCATGGTTCGCTCTGGATATCGGAGGTTTCTACGACCTTGCCAGACTGATCGGTGACTTTCAGGGCGATGTTGAGTTTCTCTTTTGAATCGGTCGGATTGTAGAGCCTGGCCCGGACTTTGATCTTGGCTTGGCCGGAGGCTTCCAGGGTCGGTTCGACATGGATCCGCTCGACGGAAACGGCGGGTACATAATCAAGATAGACATGGCGATAGATGCCACCGTAGCGGTTGAAATCGCTCAGATCCGAAGGGACCACTTCTGCATCGCGGGAGTTATCACATTTTACAGCAACAGGGACTTCACCCTTGTAAGCGGGATTGGCGAGAGCCTTTGTAGCCGCATCAGTGATATCGACAGTCCACTCATCGTAGCCCCCGACATGAGAGCCTACCTTATCAAGGCCGACGAAGACCTCGGATTTCTGACCGGCTCCGTTGAAGTGGAGAAGGGTACGTCCCCCTGCGTAGGGGTTGGCCACCTTGAGATGGGTGCGATACCATCCGGGACCTTGGTAGTAACGGACATCGGGATCAACGGCATCACGACCATTGAAGCAATGTGGGAGGATTACCTGCTTCCACTGTACGTTGTCAGTGGCTTTGTCGCCACGCCAGATCTCCCAGATGCTCCCCAAGGAACCCTGATAGTACTCCCAGTCTTGGTCGAGGGCTTGACGGGTCTGGGCCTGTGACTGAGAGGTTGCAGTAAGTGCCAAAACGGCTCCTAAAATTAGGAGCCGTGGTGAGAGAAGGGAGGTGGTTTTTTTCATGAAGCGGAAGAAGGAACCTTAGCAGGAGGCTTCGCCCCTTGCCATCCCTTGTTCCACTGATCCATGAGTTTTTTTACCAGGTCGGCATTTTCGGCTTTCTTGGCAATATTGGTGTTTTCCTGAGGGTCGGTCTGGTGATCATAGAGCTCGATGGCATTGATCTTGGAGTGATCATCACGAGCGACCCAGACCGTAAAGCGGTAGCGGTCGGTCCTCATGGAGTAGCCCATCAGAGGAACATCGGTGCCTTTTCCCTTAGGTCTGGGATACTGACTGAAGACGGCCGTCTTCCATGGTTGATCGGGATGATCAAGCAACGGAGCGAAGCTTGTTCCCTCAAGCTGGGTGGGGAGAGGCAGTCCGGCCAACTCGGAGAGGGTGGGATAGATGTCCACATGCTCGACCAGAGCCTTGCTGTGTCCGCCGGCATTCTTCATGTTGGGCACGGAAATGATGAGCGGTGCATTCACGTCGTTCTCGACATTGGTGTGCTTGCCCCATGTGGAGTGCTCGCCAAGCTTCCACCCATGGTCACCCCAGAGGATGACGATGGTATTCTTATCGAGGCCGAGGTTTTTAAGTTCATCAAGCACCCTGCCGATTTGGGCGTCCGTGTAGCTGATACCCGCGAAATAGGCCTGCTTCAGCTTGTGCTGGACTTCGTCAGGAACACGTCCCGTTGGAGGAACTCCCTTATAGGCACGGAACTCTCCATCCTGAGGATTAACGGCATATTCAGGAGCGTCAACGGGAAGGAATTGATTCGGAGCCAGATCAATTTTGGCCGGATCATACATGTCCCAGTATTTTTTTGGGGAGACCCAAGGGAGGTGGGGCTTAATGAAGCCGACGGCGAGGAAGAAGGGTTGATCCTTCTTGGCTAGTTCCTGAAGGGTCTTCACAGCAAGGTCGGCAACCTTGCCATCCGTGAATGTGTTATCCGGAACGTCCGCGCATTCGTAAATCGGGCCTCGGATATTATACTTACCCCCCTCATCGCCCCCGCCAGCAGTGGCATCGCCGGCTTTCCCCTTTTTCTTTTTTCCCTTCTTATCGGTAGCCGGAGGAGTTGTCGTGGCGACGGCATTGGAATCGACTCCCGGAGTGGAGTAGGTGCTTGGCTCGGCGCCAGCGTTGTTACCTTTCGTGCCGTCGGGTTCTCCTTGAACATTCTCATTCTTTCCTACACGGGCGGCATCCTCAGGGAGGGCGTAGACTTCAGCCTTGGGTACCTGCCAAGGAACCGACCAGGAGGCCTCATCATTGAGACTGCCATGGAAGATTTTCCCCATGCCCTGAACAAAATAACCGTTGTCTTTGAAGTTTTGCATCAAGGTCGTGACATTCGGAAGCGTGGTCCGGAAATGGGTCACCAGATCCCATACTTTGGTCGTGTCGGGGCGGGTTCCCGTAATGAGTGAGGTGCGGGAGGGGGAACAAACTGCTTGCTGAACGTAGGCGCGGTCAAAGACCATTCCCTTTTTTGCAAGATCGTCAATGTTCGGGCTGTGGATGTAGTCCTTGCCGTAGCAACCCAGTTCGGGGCGCATGTCATCACAAGCAATGAAAAGAACGTTCGGTTTCTTCGAAATGCCGGTCGTGGTTGCGGCTTTTGTGTCCGCCTTCACGGAGGCAGTCAGTGAGAGCAGCAGTGAAGCTGCTACGAAGGATGCATTTTTTATGTTCATGAGATTCTTTTCAGGGGTTGAACTATCAGGAGGACTTTTTAGCGATCAGGATTGAGGTGATGTGGACGTAGTCGGAGGCTTGTTTCCCTGCCATCCTTTATTGTATTGGTCCATCAATGTTTTCACGAGTTCCGCGTTGGCAGGGTCCTTGGCGATGTTGGTATTCTCCTGAGGGTCTGTCTTGTGATCATAGAGTTCAAGGGAGTCGATCTTGGTGTGATCGTCCTTGTTGCACCAGACCGTGAAACGGTAGCGGTCGGTTCTCATGGAATAGCCCATGATCTCGTTCCTCGGGTACTGGTTAAAGGCAGCCGTCTTCCAGGGAAGCGAGATATTGATCAACAACGGCTTGAAACTTGTGCCCTCCAAAGTCGCTGGCAATGGGAGTCCGGCCAGGTCTGCGAGCGTGGGATAGATATCAACGAATTCCACCAGGGAGTCCGTCTTGGATCCCGCGCTCTTCATGCCGGGAGCAGAGATGATCAGGGGTGCGTTGGCGTCATTCTCGACGTTGCTGTGCTTACCCCATGCTCCATGCTCGCCAAGTTTCCAACCGTGGTCCCCCCAGAGGATGACCACAGTGTTCTTGTCGAGGCCTAGAGCCTTGAGTTCTGCCATCACGCGACCGACCTGTGCGTCCGTGTAACTGACACTCGCAAAGTAGGCGTGCTTGAGTTTGTGGGCGAGTTCATCAGGAACCGGTGTTCCCTTGGGGGACATCCCCAAATACTGATAGATTTCGCCATCATACTTGCGGATCGCATAATCAGGGGCGTCCTTGGGATAGAAGGGGTTGGGAGCCAACTTGATCGACTGTTCATCATAGATGTCCCAGTATTTTTTCGGGGAAACCCAGGGGAGGTGAGGCTTGATGAAGCCGACAGCAAGGAAGAAAGGCTGATCTTTCTTGGAGAGTTCCTTCAGCGTCTGGATCGCAAGGTCAGCGACCTTTCCGTCCTGATAGGTGTTATCAGGAACATCGGCACACTCGTAGACCATGCCGCGTCCTGCTCCTCCGCCCTCTTCATTGTCGCCACCAGCAGATTTCTTCCCTTTCTTTTTACCCTTTTTGCCTTCCTTGGCTGTCGGGGGACTATCTGGTTCGCCCTCCACATTGGCCGTATTCTTGGCCTCTGACTGAGCAAGTGCATACTTGGGAGCAGAGGGAACAACCCATGGAACGGACCATGAGGGCTCGTCATTCAGGCTACCGTGGAAGATTTTACCCATCCCCTGGGTGAAGTAGCCGTTATTCTTGAAGAGTTGTGGAAGTGTCTGCGCGTCGGGAAGGGCCTTCCGGAAATGGGTGACCAAGTCCCAGACCTTTGTGGTGTCTGGACGCATTCCTGTCAGCAGGCTTGAGCGTGAGGGGGAGCAGACGGCTTGCTGGCAGTAGGCACGTGTGAAGACGATGCCGTTGCTGGCTAATGCATCAATATTTGGGCTCTTGATGTAATCCTTACCGTAGCAGCCTAATTCGGGCCGGAGGTCATCGATGGCAATGAACAAAACGTTCGGCTTCTTCTGGGCGTTCGTTGGACTTTGCGCTGAAGCGTTCTGGCAGAAAGAAGGTAGAGCGGAGATCAGCAGAGATGCTGCCAAGATGGCGTTGTGTCGTTTATTCATGGAAGTGGAAGTGTGTCGAAGATTGAGTGAATGCAGAGGGAGGTAGTTGATCGGAAAGCAGGTTGATCAGGATGCAGGTGATGATGTTGAAGTCATGGGGGGCTTATTTCCCTGCCATCCCTTCTGCCACTGGGCCATCAATGTCTTTACAAGGTTCTCATTGGCTGGATCCTTGGCGACATTGGTGTTCTCCTGCGGATCGGTTTTCTCGTCATAGAGTTCGATGGCATCCACCTTGGAGTGATCGTCCTCATGGACCCAGACGGTGAAACGGTAGCGGTCGGTGCGCATCGAATATCCCATCAGATCTGCTCCATGCGTGGCCTCATGACTGCGAGGATATTGGCTGAATGCGGCGGACTTCCAAGGAAGGTTCAAGTTTTCCAAAAGAGGCTTCGTGCTGACCCCCTCAAGGTGACTGGGGAGAGGAAGCCCTGCCAATTCCGAGAGGGTGGGGTAGATGTCCACAAACTCGACCAGTGACTTGGTATGCTGACCCGCGTTCTTCATTCCGGGAACGGAAATGATCAGAGGGGCGTTCACGTCGTTCTCCACATTGCTATGCTTGGCCCAGGCATCGTGTTCACCGAGTTTCCAGCCGTGATCCCCCAAAATGATCACGATGGTGTCCTTCTCGAGGCCCAAGGTTTTGAGTTCACCGAGAAGCTTGCCGACTTGGGCGTCCGTATAACTGATGGCGGCGTAGTAGGCATGCTTCAGTGTACGGGCCAGATCATCAGGGAGATGTCCGTCGGGAATGGCATGATACATGCGGAGTTCATCGCCGGGGATAATCGAATATTCGGGCGCATCCTTGGGACGAAACGGATTGGGAGCCAGCTTGATTGTGGCGGGATCATAGAGATCCCAGTATTTTTTTGGAGAAACGAAGGGGAGGTGTGGTTTTACAAAGCCAACGGCGAGGAAGAAGGGCTCTTTTTTCGCCGCAAGCTTCCGCATGGCCTCAAGGGCAAGGTCACATACCTTTCCATCCGTGTAGGTATTGTCCGGCACATCGGCGCACTCGAAAGCGGGTCCGCGTGTGCGGAGACGATTCGGGGCAATTTCCCCCGCAGCGTAAGGCTCTTTTTCTCCGGGAATTGCTTTCTTGCTCTCACCGTCACCATCAGGTTCGCCTGCTGGTTTATGATTGTTCAATTCGACATTTTCGGGAATGGCGTAGACTGGAGACTTGGGGTTGACCCATGGCACGGACCAAGAGGCCGGATCATTGAATCCGCCGTGAAAAACCTTACCCATCCCTTGAACAAAATAACCGTTGTTCTTGAAGTTTTGGAGCAGGGTCACGACGTCGGGAATTGCTTTCCTGAAATGGGTCTTGAGATCCCAGACCTTGGTCGTGTCTGGTCGGGTGCCGGTGAGTAAACTTGATCGGGTGGGTGAGCAAACGGCCTGCTGGACGTACGCCCTGTCAAAGACCACCCCATTGGAGGCAATTCTGTCAATATTCGGGCTGTGGATATAGTCCTTGCCATAGCAACCGAGTTCCGGTCTCAGGTCATCCACAATAATGAAAAGGACATTCGGCTTCTTCGCCTGATCTTCCGCGTTGACGGTGTGAGCAGTGACTGACAACAGCAAAGCAGAAAGAAGGAATCGGGGAAGGGAAGTTCTCATGATGTTATTGGGGGTAAAAAAACGGCTTAAGAGGGTTTCTCTTATTCGCCCGGAGTATTAGCGTTTTCACTGCTCATCGAATTAGTCTCAGGAGTCGCCTTCTTGCCGGCAGCTTTCTCAGCTTTCTTTTTCTTCTTGGCATCTCTGTTGGCATGACGTCCGGATCCGTCCCCATCATCTACGATGCCACCTGCAGGATTGAGTTGATCAAGGACGCCCTGCAGATACTTCCGCTCGTTGATGGCCACCTCGTCCTTGGTATCACCCGGGACTTTTGTTTCCGCGTAGGGAGCATTCCTCATGTCAAAGAGTTCACTGGCCTCGTTAAGCTTCCAGTTCATGTCACGGTTGTACCAGTGCCTGCCTAATTCAACGAAGATCCAGGAGCGGGGCCAACCATCCTCTTTGCCCTTGAGTTGGGGAGCAAAATCTTTTCCGTCCACCACGACTCCTTGTGGGAGTGTCGCCCCGGCCACATCGGCCAGCGTCGGTAAAAAGTCCGTGATGTTGAGGAGATTCTTCGAAACCTTGTCAGCCGGTACGACTCCGGGCCAACTGGCGATGCAGGGAACCAAGGCTCCGCATTCCAACATTGTGCCTTTTTGACCTATCACGGGTTTGCCATGAACCGTAGACCGGGCGGCATCACCAGCGGCAGTTCCATTGTCTCCCGCAAAAACAATGAGTGTGTTGTCACGGAGGTGGAGCCTGTCCAATTCGGCGATCAACTGGCCGACGATTTTATCCATGTAGGCGATATTATCAGCGTAGAGGTCCTTGCTATCGGGGGCACTGTCTGGAGTCGGGAGAATCTCCGCATGGACGTGCGAGATGGCATAATAGAGATAAAATGGCTTCTCCTTATTCGCATTGATGAAGTTGAAGGCAAACTTCTGCATCGTGTCGGGAAGATATTCCTTGTCCTTAAGTGGCACTTCCTGGCCATTGAGTGTGTAGGTTTTATTGCCGTCCTGGGTATTCCAGTATTTGCCACTGCCGTTAAAGCGCAGGTACTCGTCGAATCCCCAGTCGCTCGGTTGGAGGGGAAGTTGGCTCCATTTGCCGCACATGGCCGTTGCATAGCCGGCCGTCTTCAAGATCTTGGGCATCATGATTTCATTGGCCGGTTTGAGAAGTTTGCCGCTGTCATTACCTGTCATGCCGGTGTGGTAGGCATACCTTCCAGTCATGAGGCAGGCCCTCGAGGGACCGCATAGCGGAGAAGCGTAGCAGTGCTCAAAAAGCGTTCCACTCTTTGCAAGGGCATCAATGTTGGGCGTCTTGAACAGATCGGCCCCGTAGCAGCTCAAGTTTCCGATGCCCAGATCATCTGCGAGGATGAAAATAATGTTGGGCTTCTGCTTGTTCGATTCCTCCGCTGCTGAAAGGAGAGGGTCGGTGGAAAAGAGGGCTGTCAACGAAAGAGCGGCGACGGCGATCCCGTGGGAAATCTTATTTGTCATGTGTGGGGGTGGGGTTGGATTGTGAAGATGGCAAAAAATCGTCTTGAGAGTAAACTAAAACACCTACCTTCTTGAAAGGTTGCAGCATTTTTCAAGAAATCATCGACCTGCCTCAAGTGAGTAATCAGCTCAATCTTAACGTGGTATCATCAACGTCAGTTCTCCTTGTGCCTCTGTCAGGGTCGCTCGGCAGGTCGGAGTAATGGCCATGGCCTTTTCAAGTGCGCCGTGATTGGCTTTCTGATCGTCGGTTGATGACTGAACGGGTACGGCGATGGTGATCGTCGCGTTGGTCACGTTTACCTTGCAGTCGAGTTGTTTGCCAACGATCCAAGGGGTAACGCCGCCCTCTCCCGGCGCTGCATTCTTTTGAGGGCACTGGGTGGCGTAGGTGGCCATCAGTTGAAGGACCGATCGCAGGAGAACATAGTCATTTTTGATCATGACTGGAGTGGCGGTGTTCTGACCAGTCACTTGAAAGTCGATGGGAACGCCCCACCCCAACTCTTCTTTGCTCATCAGTCCCTTCACATCTGTTAAGAGATCATTGAGGGGGAAGTTTTCTTCAATGATGTCAGCAGAGGCGGCGGTCGGATGAACAGGGAATGGGAGTTCCTGCTTTTTCAGGTTTTCCCACTCGGCTTGAGTTGCCTTTACCCAATTCGGGAGTCTGCCAAGACGTAGCTCTAGTTGAGCCTCGTAAAGTGATTCAGGTGACACAAGCGTACCCGGTGACTCATTGCCCAGTACGGAAGCTTCATTTAGTGTCATGGTTTTTCCATGCAGCCCGACAAATAAGGGTTTCACGAACTTGGCAGATCCCCCTTTGTTGAGATCCCAGAAATCGACGGGCATCTTGTCATTCCCTTGATAGAGGAAGTTCCAGTAGACCATCCAGCGAAGGTGGTTGGGAAAGGCTACAATCGGACCTCCGCTATGGGTCATTGTTCCCCCATCAACCCTGTCGATAAGAGTTGTGTAAGGTCCATTGCCGTGGGAATCGATCGATTGGTTGGGTAGCAAAGTCCAGCGCCAGACAGTGGTGCCCGAGGAGCGGTTGCCAGTAGAGGCAGCATGGAGTTGTCCTTCCTGCTCATCGGTCAAACCCAAGAGATTAAAGGAACTATCCGAGCGAGCGGCTACGTCATAATGTGCCGGATTACCCGAAAAACGAATCTCCATGATCGAGCAAGTGGTCGATTTCCTGAGGTAGACCCCGGAATTCATATTGAAAAAGGAGCACCGACGTACCCATCCATCCGCCACTCCGTTAAAGAGGATTGCATCCCAACCCTCATCATCCAAAGCGCTGCGATGATGAACAAAGGATTCTCTCCAAGCCCCTTCGAAAGCAATGTCCTCTATCCCGTCATGTTCGATCATTGATTCCTTCGAGAGTGTTGCGCCACTGTTTTTGCCCAAATTCACCAAGAGTGGTTCAGCAAGGGTCAGCATTGTCCCATGAATGCTGCTAATCTTGTGGATTTCATTGATGCTAAGACCCTCAACCGCCCGTTTCCACCGAGCGTCGGGCTGGAGTCCCGCCAAGAGTTCCTGGGTTAATTCCTTGGATGAAGCCCTGATGGAAACATGGTCACCCGGGTGCAGTCCCTCGGTGGAGGTCAGGGGAACATCGCAGGATGAACGCCTGACCTCCCCACTCACGGCGATGACCTTGCGTGGGGTCTCAGGGGCCTCAAATGAAAAAATGTAATTGATGGCAGCGAATTCCTTTCCATCTTTTGGAACTTTGTAAGGGCCGGTTCCATATCCCGAGTGAACGGCACGGATGACTGTGCCGGCTTTCCCCGATCCAGATCCCCTGATCACGATCCCGGAGGAGTGAATCCTTATCGGCTCAACTTTGCTTCTATCCGTCCACACAAGGAACCTGCCAGGGGGGAAGAGGACAACACCACCGCCGGCTTTTTCAGCCGCACTCACGGCTTTGCGAATAGCATCTTCAGAAGAGCGGGCATCATTCGGGATGGCGCCATAATCGGTCACCCTGAAGAGAGGTCCGGAGAGATTGGGGATCTGTTGTTCACTGTGATCGTATCCAGCGTAGGAGTAATCCGCCAGGATCTCGGGCGAGGATCGATCCTTGGAATCCTTGAACTGCTGCCAGCTTAAGGGGGTGGTTGCAACGGTTGCCGTCGAGGTTCCAATTCCTAGTATTCCCAAACAAGCGATTGGGAGGAGTGGTCGGAGCGTCACTGATAATGAAAACTTCAAGTTGCAGAGGATTGATTCGGTCATGATTGAGAAAATGGTCAGGTGTTGGCCTGCACGGTCGATGGATGGAGAGAATTTGATTTCCTAATCCCAGAAATCTGAATGTCGAGGGGAATTGGATCAATGGGGGTGCCGGATAGTAAAAAATCGACAATTGGTCAGTTCTGGCGTTTTGATTGATTTTATGAAATCCCCCCTCTTCTTGATTCCCTTTGTTCTGTTGACCCTTCTCTCATTAGGTGCCCAGCAACCGGTTCTACCTGACACGGAAAAGCGGGGCGGCACGCTGACCACAAATGGGGGGGCAACGAATGCCGAGGTTGTTTCGGTGAAGGCCCCTCAAGCAGCTTCAACGGAATCCCCCCAAGCCACACCTCGTCCCTTCGAGCCAACCCCGTTGGCTCTTCCTGGTAGCACCCCGATTGTCTTCCGGAAAACCGGAGGGACGGAACTCCTGCTTCATGTGGTCAATCCTGCAGGATGGACGGCGTCGGATAAGCTTCCCTGTCTGATTTCCTTCTTTGGCGGTGGCTGGGTCAACGGAACTCCAGCGCACTCCATCGAGTGGGCTCGCTGGGCGGCGGAACACGGGATCGTGGGGGTGGCTCCTGACTACAGGACACGATCCCGCCACAACAGCCAGCCTGAGGATTCGGTTTCCGATGCCAGGGCCGCCGTGCGATGGGTTCAGGATCATGCCACCGAGTTGGGTGTGGATCCAACCCGCATCGTCTGTGCCGGAGGTTCTGCCGGAGGTCATGTGGCGGCCTGGACCGCAATCCCCACCAAGGGACCTGGAGCAGATGATCTTGGCGCGCCGTCCCCGCTTCCTGTGGCACTGATCCTTTTTAATCCTGTAACCGACACCAAGGACTCCGGGTACGGAGGAACAAAGCGCTTTGGAGGTTCATCCCAGAGGGCATTGGCCTGTTCCGTGCCTGACCAGATGCCGGCCAAGATGCCGCCGACTCTTGTCTTCCATGCAAAAGCCGACAAGACGGTTTCCATTAAAAATTCCACTGATTTTCGTGACAAGCTTGTCTCTGCTGGAAACCGTTGCGAATTAATCTCCTTTGAGGGGTTGGGTCACAGCTATTACTCCACCAAGTATGGATCGGAGGGTGCTGCAGCAAAAGTCACAACCAAGCAGGAGATGGAGAAATTTCTCGTGAGTTTGGGGCTGATCAAGGCGCCTGCAACTCCAGCTGCTTCTGTCTCCCTGACGAAGCGGTGATTGCTTCTCCGAGATCTTAGGGATGCTTCTCTAAGAATGTGGTCCTGATTGATGCTCCAAAGGAATCCAAGCATTTCCTGTCATGACAAGGAGTGAGAGCAGGCTGATCGTGTCTTCAAAATACTCCTCCCGTTTATTGGAGCAGTAGGCAAAGACGCCATTTACCCATGCCTGATTCCCAAGGGCTGACGCGGCGACTCCCGTTGGAGCGATAAAGCAGGCGGTGTCGAAATCGTTTCCTTTGGCATCCGATCCATCAAGGCGGTAGCCGGCTAGGAAAGCGTCGGGCTTCTGGATGTTGGAGTTAGCCCATGCCATGAAGGGCTTTAAAGCAGTCTCTGCGCGCGGGTCACTGAGCGTTGAGGCAGCCCATCCGATACGCCATGGAACCCGGCAGGCGTTGTAGTAGAACTCCCCGTCATGGGGGCTCTCTAGAAACTTTGCTTTGGCTGGTATCCAACCCCCGTTTTCTTCAATGGAAAAATCAGGCACCAGTCCCGAATGTGAGGAGGATTGCGTCTGGAGTTGGTTCAGGACTCCATAGGATGCTCTCTCAACTTTTGTCCATAGTTCATCGCCTGTGGCATCCCGGAAAGCCCGGAAGTGTGTCGGCATGATGTCGGATGGGCGAGTCTGGCCTGATTCCTCATTCCAGTCCCCAAGCCTCAATGAGCCATCGGGCCTCACCAGTGTGATGCCGATTTCATGGATCAGTGACCTTGCCTCCTCCAGATAACGGGGATCGCCCCACTGACCATGCGCGAGTAGAAGGGCGAAGGCGATATCGAGATCCCCGTCGGTCGCACTATCGCTTCTGATAGGTTTTTCATCTTTCGGGATCTGCCAGTTCATGAAGGCAGGATTAATCTTGGAGGGGAAGCGTTTGCGGAAGGCGTTCAGGCCATCGAAGAGACGTTTTGCCTCCGGGTCCGAGCCTGCCATGTAGGCCGTGAGTATCAATCCGTATCCCATCGCTTCAGAGACGGTGCGACCCTTGTGGTCATACTTGACCTTGTAATCACAAGGAACTCGGACCGATGAGACAATATATTTGGCTTTCCAATAAGAGTAGAAATCCCGGACGATTTTGTTCACTTGCTCCTGAGATGCGCTATCTGGAACGACTCCTTTCATGGGGAAATTTCCCGCTTGTGGAAATGGTCTTAGAACTTTTCCTTGGGAAGTCGGAGGAACATCTTCCGCTCGAACCATGTTCAAAAAAGCAAGCGAGCAGGCTAGGGATGCGAAGACGATACGAAATGCCATGCGAAGAAGAGGGCGGGGGATTTGCTCAGTGGCGAACTAATTCGAAATGGAATGCCTCATGATAACCATGAGGGTCTTCATAATGAAGTTTTTCGTCGTGATTTCGTAAGCCTTGTCATGGAGTAATAGCTTTGGTTACTTAATAACAACTTCCCTGACACGTCCATGAGCTCTCTTCTATTATTTCCAAAGATGTTTCTGGCCGGAGGAGTGTTTTTGGGAGCTTTTCAGAAACCAGCCCCCGTTGAAGTCTTGAATCACACGCTTCCCGGAATAGAAATCAGCTCCTCCCAAGTAGTCTGCCGCTCTCGGTGGGGAACTCCAATGCCACCCGATGGCAAGGCCGGTTACAGTCTGATCGCACCGATCAGGAAAAAACTCATTGAGCAAAGCCTCTGGATTCCTCCTGTTTCCGGAACTCGTCCGGTTGCCTCCTCTCAATAACAAGCTAGGGCAGGCAAGGCGGCATACACGAGTTTGTGTTGGGAGTCCTGGTCGAACTTTTTTTTACGACCGGTATCAGGTATACTTGAGTACCTCGTCGATCGTCGTGATCCCCTCGAAGATACAGCGCAGGCCATCCGCCCGGAGTGTGCTCATGCCGAGTTCCATGGCCTTCTGCCTCATCACTACATTCGGTGCGCGCTCATTGATCAGGGCCCGGATGGGATCGGAGATTTTCAGGAGTTCGTAGAGTCCTTTTCTCCCCTTGTAACCGGTGTGATTGCACTCTGGGCAACCTTTGCCGAAGTAGAAGGTCTTGTCGCCGATGTCGTAAGGAGAGAGTCCGAGTTGAGAGAGAAGGGCTTCGTCGGGTTCGTAGGAGACCTTGCACTTCGAGCAAATTCTTCTCACCAACCGCTGTGCAAGCACTCCTTCCAGGGAGGCGGAAATCATGAAGGGTTCGACCCCCATGTCGACCAGTCGAGAGATCGCCCCAGTCGAGTCATTGGTATGTAGCGTGGTGAAGACCAGGTGTCCCGTAAGAGAGGCTTGGATGGCAATCTGGGCCGTCTCCAGATCGCGGGTCTCACCGATCATGATCCTGTCGGGATCCTGTCGGAGGAAGGCCCTGAGAACCCTTGAGAAGGTCAGACCGATGGCTTCGTTGATCGGGACCTGCATGATGCCATCGATCTCATATTCCACAGGATCCTCGGCAGTCAGCAGTTTGGAGTCGATGGTGTTGATCTTGTTGAGGCAGGCGTAGAGGGTAGTGGTCTTGCCGGATCCCGTCGGTCCCGTGACGATGAATATCCCATTGGGTTTCTCAATAGCCTCCAGGATGTACTCATGGACGTCAGGAGGCATCTGGAGGGTCTCCAGATCAAGTTGGACGGCACTGCGGTCGAGAACGCGTAGCACGACGCTCTCGCCGAACTGGGTCGGTAGGGTCGAGACACGAAGGTCAACTGTCTTTCCCTGGATCTGACGTTGGATGCGACCATCCTGCGGCACACGCCTTTCGGCGATATTCAGGTTGGCCATGACCTTGACACGGGAGATGACGGGGAGAGCCAAGTGGCGCGGAGGCGGCTCCATTTCATAGAGTGCGCCGTCCACGCGGTAACGAATCTTGAACTCCTTTTCAAAGGGCTCGAAATGGATATCGCTGGCCTGAGCCTGCACAGCTCGATCCAGGATCAGGTCCACATACCTGATGATGGGTGTGGAGTTGGCCTCGGCTACCGCGGCCGCCGCATTGAACTCCTCCTCGGACTCTAATGTAATGACGCCCGTATTCCTGAGTTGGCCCAGAACGTCCTCCATGGAGGTGTCCTCGGAGCCGTAATGTTTTTTGATCAGTTCCTCAACCTGCTTCCTGGCTGCCACCACTTGGAGGATTTCTCGATTCAGAGAGAAGCGGATGTCTTCTAGAGCCTGAATATCAAGAGGATTGGCAAGAGCCACGGTGAGATGGTTGCCCGCGGCGGAAACCGGGATAACCTCGTGAAGACGGGCCATTCCCGCCGGAATCAATTGGAGTAGCGCAGGCGTCGGCTCAAACCCTGCCAGATCCATGGCATCGACACCGAGTTCCGAGGCCATGATCCTGGCGAAGGAGAGGTGGTCTGCGATCCCCTGTTCCTCCATGATCTCGTCGATCTGTCTTCCAGTGTTGGTCGCTTCTGTCAGCAACTCCTCACCCGTGACTTCGCTAAGGGCTCCCGAGCGTTTGAAAATATCAATGACTTGTTGCGGATTCATGACTTTCTCAATGTGTATCGCCCATGGTGCTTGAAATGACCTCTTCCGCAGTGGTCAGACCGGCCAGCACCTTCCGGATCCCATCCTCGCGTAATGTCCTCATTCCGAGTTCCCTGGTCCTGTGGCGGATTTGGAGGGTCGTGGCACTCCTGTTAATCATCTGTCGTATCTCATCATCAACGACAAAGATTTCGAAGATACCCATCCTACCGCGGAACCCTTGGCCCCTGCACTTCTGGCATCCAACGGAAGTCATCGGTGTTGCTTTGGAAAGTTGGCCTGCATCCAGATTGAGCGATCTGATCTCGTAGTCAGTGAGTTCGCAGGGCTTCTTGCAATGGGGGCAGAGTTTGCGGACAAGTCGCTGTGCCATGACCGCTCTGAGGGCGCTGGAGACAAGGAAGGGTTGGACACCGATATCAACGAGTCGGGCCACTGCCGAGGGGGCGTCGTTGGTGTGAAGGGTGGAGAGAACAAGGTGTCCTGTCAGGGAGGCATTGATGGCGATCTGGGCCGTTTCCTTATCACGGATCTCGCCAACCATGATGATGTTGGGGGCTTGTCGGAGCATCGATCTGAGAGCTGCGGGAAAGGTCATGCCGACCTCAGAATTCACCTGGACCTGATTGATTCCGGTCATCTGGTACTCGACCGGCTCCTCAACAGTGATGATTTTCCGATCGGGCCTGTTCATGTAATTGAGGCAGGCGTAGAGCGTGGTGGTTTTTCCTGATCCTGTTGGCCCCGTCACCAGGATAATACCATCTGGAAGTTTCACGAGGCGCTCGAACATGGCCTGGTCATCGCTTAGGAAACCGAGTTCCGGAAGTCCCAGCATCAGCGATGATTTGTCCAGGATACGCATCACGACACTCTCCCCGTGGACGGTCGGGACGGTCGACACACGTAGATCCACTGTCTTGTCCCCGATTTTCACCTGGATGCGACCATCCTGAGGGACGCGTTTTTCTGCGATGCTCATCGAGCCGGTCATGATCTTGAGACGGCTGATGATGGCCCCTTGGAGTTTTTTCGGCGGGCTTTGGACCTCCTGAAGGTTTCCGTCGATCCTGAAGCGGACCCGTAGAGATTTCTCAAGTGGCTCGATGTGGATATCACTGGCCCTGTTGTTCTGAGCCTCGAAGAGCAGACTGGAGACAAGCTGGATAATAGGGGCATCGTCCTCGGTTTCATCACCCGCATCCAATGCAAAGCCGCTTCCCAAACCATCCAGTTCCTGTGGGTAGAGTCGTTCCAGCTTTTCTGTAATCTGTGAGGGGACGGCGCAGACAAACTCCACGGGACGGTTGAGCAAGAATCCCAGGCTGTCAAAAGCCTCGAAATCAAGAGGGTCCGAGATGGCTAGCACCAGGGATCCATCGTGTTCCGAGACGGGGATCGTTTTGTACCTGCGGGCCGTCTCCGATGGAAGTTGGGCGAGCAGTTCAGGTGGCTGGGTTACTTGGGAGAGGTCGACGAACGACATCCCGTTTTGCAGGGCGAGAGTGCGGGCCACATCTTCAGCCGAGACGGTTTTCTCACGGACGAGAAAATCGACCACACTGGTTCCGCCGCACCGATTTGATGCATCCGCCACCTGATCGGCTGTTACCAGACCTGCGTCCTTGAGGATCTCCAGAGTGTATTCGTCGTTTGCTGGCACGTTGGTTGGATGAATGTGAAAAGCGATATATCGGCTTCCTGAGGCGGAATGTCAACGGGGGTGACATTGAACGATGCAATTGATTTCAGTCCACGGCCTGACATATCGTTTCAAGGACATGGCTCGTTATCGCACAATTCTTATCTTCGGAGCACCGGGGAGTGGCAAGGGAACCCAAGGCAAGATCCTAGGCAAGATCCCCGGCTTCTATCATTGCGCCTGCGGTGATGTTTTTCGCTCACTCGATCCAGCAAGCGAATTGGGTGGAGCCTTTCTGGATTATTCGAGCAAGGGCCAGCTCGTGCCAGATGAGATGACCGTGCGTCTCTGGCACGAGTCGATCCGCAAGACCGAGGAATCGGGCAAGTTCAAGCCGGGCCGCGACTATCTGATCTTGGATGGCATCCCGAGGAATGTGGCCCAGTGCGAGTTGATGGAGGAGTTGATCGAAGTCCGCCGGGTTTTTCATCTCTCCTGCCCTGATCGTGACAAGTTGGTAGAAAGGCTCAAAAAACGGGCCCTGCGTGACAATAGGCTCGATGATGCCAACGAAGAGGTCATCCGGAGCAGGTTGGCCACTTATGACTCTGAATCAAAACCGATGCTTCACCATTATTCGACCATCAAGCGGCATGATATCGACGCCTCCATGACGCCGCTCGAGGTCATGTATGAGATCCTTAAAGGTCTGCTTGAGGAGACCGGGGCTTCGTTGCCACGGTAACGTTGGGCAATGAGCCAGTTTGAGAGTTTCAGGGCTTCCTCACTCTTTTGCCGAAAATGTGACAAGCCCATGTCCGTAAGGGAACAACTTCTCCTGATTCTTCCAGACAGGGAGATTCACGATTATCTTTGTTCAGGATGTGGCACCTCACTTGGTCAGCGTGAAGTGATGGCCGGGGAAGCCATTACATCGGTCTCGTCGGGGCGCGGTTCCGGAATCGGGGGCGCCGTAAAACGCTTTTTCCGGGGGAAATAGCTATCCATCATCACGGCATGCGCATTCTCTTTGCCGGCACCGGTGACATCGGTATACCCACGCTCCGGTTCCTTGCCGACAGCCACGAACTTGTCGGCATACTGACCCAGCCGGATCGTCCAGCCGGACGCCATCGCGATCTGAAGCCGCCAGCCATTAAGGAAGAGGCAGGCAGGATTGCCCTAGGAATCCCGCTTCTTCAGCCCGAGTCACCAAGACTTCCCGAGGTTCTTCCTTGGATACAGGCGCTCAATCCCGAGGTGATGGTGACGATGGCTTACGGACGTATCCTTCCGCGGAAAATCCTGGAACTTCCCACATTGGCCTGCCTGAACATCCACGCCTCCCTTCTGCCTCGACACCGCGGGGCCTCTCCGCTCCAATCATCGATTGCTTCTGGGGAGGGGGAGAGCGGTGTTTCCGTCATGTACATGGCGGAGGGCCTTGATACTGGTGATGTTCTGCTTGAGAGACGGATACGGCTTAAACGCCGGGAAACTGCAGGAACCCTGTCCTCGCGGATCGCCGATCTCGCCGCCCTCTCGCTGAGGGATGCTCTTGAACTCCTTCGGCAGGGTACTGCTCCACGAATCCCGCAGGACCATGCCCTGGCTACAGTTTGCGGTAAGATCACCCGGGAGAACTGCAGGCTCGACTGGAGCCTTCCTGCGCGGGAATTGGAACAAAAAATCCGCTCCCTCCAGCCAAGGCCCGCCGCCTTTACAACATTACAACTGGCCTCGGGAGCGAGTGTCGTGCTGAAGGTTCATTCCGCCATCCTTGCAATGCGCTCTTCCGGAGTGGCTGGGTCACTCCTTCGAGCCGATGACCGTGGCCTTTTAGTAGCCTGCGGGGAGGGGAGTCTTCTGCTTGGAAAAATTCAACCCGAGGGAAAAGGTGTCATGCATTCTTCGGCATTTATCCGGGGACACGCATTGGAGATTGGCTCCCATCTGGGGTAGTTCCCCGATTTCGCGATTTTGATGAGAGGGGCGCGTGTGTTTTGACTTTGCGTGCATGCGATACTGGGGTTTCATGGTCACACATGGGAGATTCAGCATCACAACCACCGAAGTACGGCCGTATCGTTCTTAAAATCAGCGGCGAGGCCCTCAAGGAGCAGGGGAGTTCAGATAGCGTTTCTCCGCAGATCGTTCAGCGAGTGGCGGCCTCAATTGCGGTGGTACGGAGTATGGGGGTTGAAGTTGCCGTTGTCGTTGGTGGCGGAAATATCTGGAGGGGATTGGCGGCCAGTCATCGCGGCATGAACCGGGCAACAGCCGACTACATGGGTATGCTGGCGACGGTCATCAACGGCATGGCCCTCATGAGCGCCCTCGAAGATCTCGGACACTCCACCCGCGTCCAGACGGCAATCCAGATGAACAACGTCGCCGAACCCTTCATCGTGCGCCGTGCGATCCGCCACCTCGAAAACGGGCACATCGTGATTTTTGTCGCAGGGACGGGCAATCCGTTTTTCTCCACCGATACCACGGCAGCCCTGAGGGCTAACGAGATCGGAGCGGAGGTCATTATGAAGGCAACAAAGGTGGACGGCATCTACGACAGCGACCCGAAGAAGAACCCCGGCGCCGTGCGCTTCGACCGCCTAACGTACTCGGAAGCCCTTTCCCGTCGCCTTGAGGTCATGGACTCCACGGCCTTCTCACTCTGCATGGACAACGCCATGCCGATCATCGTTTTTGACATGTCGGATCCCGCGAATATCCTCCGTGCAGTACGAGGTGAGCCCGTCGGAACACTTGTATCGGATGATCAACTAGCCAAATAACCAACACAACAATGAGCGCCGAAGAAGTACTTTTTGAAGCAGAAGCAGGAATGGAGAAAGCCTCCGAATTCATGATGCATGAATTCAATGCGATTCGGACCGGGAAAGCATCCCCGGCCCTCGTTGAGAACATCGACGTGATGGCTTATGGAAGCAGTATGAAGCTCAAGCAGCTTGCCCTGATCACTTCTCCCGAGCCGCGCTTGCTCGTTATCCAGCCCTTCGACGCAGGGACAGTGCAGGACATCGAGCGGGCCATTCAGGAGAGCAAGGTTGGGATTAACCCGGCCGTCGACGGTAAGTTGATCCGTCTGCGTATCCCCGAACTTTCGGAGGAGCGCCGCAAAGATCTGGTTAAGACAATCAACAAGATCTCCGAAGAGACCCGTGTTCGCATCCGCGCCTGCCGTCGCGAGGCGATGGAAGGCGCCAAGAAACTTCAAAAAGAGGGAGTCATCACCGAGGATGATCTGGAGCGAGCCGAAAAGGAGATCCAGAAGCTCACCGACAAGCAGGTAGAGTCGATCGAGAAGCACGTTTCACACAAGGAAGCGGAATTGATGACCGTATAGTTCTTCCTCGCGACACGTCACCTCACGGAGCCTGTTTTTTAATGTACGTTTTCCACCGATTCCGAAGCGCCATTGCCATTCTTGCAGTGGCCGGCTTTTTGATGCTGGAATCCCGAATCCACGCAGCAGTGACATCTTCCGCTGCCATTGTCGCTCCCGATTTCACCGGCGGATCCGAGGCTGGCCGATCGATCAAGCTCTCATCCCTAAGAGGTAAGCCGGTCCTGCTCGTGATCGCTCCAACTCCCAAGGATCGTGCGTTTAGATCGCAGATGTCGAATCTACGTGGGAGTTTCGAGCATATGGCCGCTCAGGGTTTTATCTGTTTTGCAGCCTTCACCGTTGAAGGGGGACGCGTCCCTTCAAACATCCCGTTTATTCTGGTGAATGATCCTGCTTCCGCTGCGGCGAATTATGACGTGGGGAATGGATTTGCTGTGGTGGTCATTGGACGAGATGGCAATCTCGACTGCCTCAGCACCAAACCCCTTCCCGGACAGCGTATTCTCGATCTTGCAATAAACAATGCTGGCATGCAGGCACTTTTAAGACGCTGACAAACACCCCCCGAGCAAGAACCAAATCACTAAACAGAAGACCAAAATCACCGAACTACCATGAATCCCACGATGAAAGCTCTCCACATTGCACTCCTCTCCGTCTGTTTCTCAATAGTACTACCTACGAAAGCCCAAGCGGAAACAGCCAAGGAACTCCGTGTCCGCTCCGAGAAGGCTCTCCATCATCTCTACAGCAATAATCACAAGGCCCGAGAAATTGGGGACAAGGCTGTGGCAATCCTAGTTTTCCCCACCGTTTATAAAGCGGGTTTCATGGTTGGTGCCCAGACTGGAAACGGTGTGCTTTTCAGGAATGGGAAGGCTGCCGGTTATTATAATACCACAGCTGCTTCCTATGGCTTGCAGGCGGGAATCCAGAAGTTCTCTTACGCACTTTTTTTCATGGACGAGCACTCCCTGCACTACCTGAACAAGAGTGGCGGATTTGAAGTCGGTGGTGCTCCCAGTCTTGTGGTGGCGGATGAGGGATTCTCCTCATCGCTCTCCACCACGACGCTGCAGAAGGGAATCTACGCCTTTTTCTTCGGGCAAAAGGGGCTGATGGCCGGCCTTGGCCTCCAAGGAACCAAGATTTCCGGATACACTCCTAGCGAGTAGGAACGAGTTTCTATAGTGGATCGGAGGCCACTCCGTATCCAAAGTTAGCGTCAGGACCCCACGCACTGTAGTCGGCGTTGTCCATGTTTACCTGGGCATCCAGAAGTTTCTCATCCGCCTGCTGTTCCTGGAACTTAAGGGTTTTGTATTTCTTGAACTGAAGGGAACCACCAACCATGAGGGAGTTCTTTGCCGGGTCGGCGAAGACGTAGACCGGGCCGTTTTCACCTGAATGTATGGTTATTTTCCCCGCTTTCATGGCGTGGAGTGCCGCCAATTGGGTGGGAGTCGTTGCGGGTAGGGTCTTGAATCCTGCAGCGGCCAGTAAGTTGCGCTTTTCGGGTAGATTGGAGCAGGAGGCCAGGGCATTCAGCATGATCAGCAATCCCAGCAGCGTTCCGATCTTTTGTGTTCTCATCATGGGGTGGGGTTGTTGAAGTCGGGGCCCCAATAGGGGGCCTCCAGTCCTCCCCAGTCACTCCAATCGCTTGCCGCATCAACGTTCAGCGATTTTGTGGCCATGGCATCGCGGGAGATGTTTTTTTTCAGACGCAGTTGCTGATAGGTCTGATACTCTGCCTGATTTCCGACAAGCAAGAGGTGATGCGTCGAGTCGGGAAACAGGAAGATGGTTTTTCCATTCTTTACGAGGGAAGTGATGTGCCCTTGGGGGAGTTTTATGAGCAGGGATGTCTGCCGTGGAGAGACTGGCTTTACGCTCCTGAATCCAGCTTGCATGAGTAACTTCTCCTTAGACTGAATCGATTGGCAGCCGATACCCAAGAGAAAGGCGAATGAACAAAATAAGCCGATTATTAAACGTCCCTTCACTGTTGTCATGCTCGTTAAGGGGCTTTGGTAAATTTTACTACCTGAACTCTTAATACATTCCGGGGTAAAATCCTGGCCCCCAGAAGCCACCACCCCAACAATCCATGTAATCGGCGTTCAAGTCAGCAGCCTCAACCTTGTCTTCCTGAAGTTTGTACTGACGGACGTACTGCTGGTAGGTCGTGTATTGCTGCTGGTTGCCGATAAGAAGCGTTTTGTTTCTTGCATCAGCAAAGAGGAAGAATGTTTTCCCTTTTTTAGTGATCGGAATGATCTTCCCCTGCGGAAGAGTCTGAAGCTGGGAGATCTGGGTGGGCGACGAGGGGATGATCGTGCGGAAACCGGCGGCGCTCATCAGCGTCTCCTTGTTCTGCCCAGAACTGCATCCGACGAAAGTCAAAACCGGCAGCAGGATAAGGGAGCGAAGAGATTTCATAGTCATCATCTAGCCCTTACAGCCCCATCGATGCGAGGAAGAAAACCACGCCGGAAAATGCAAGACAGTAGTAACCGAACCATGCCCAATGTCCTTTCTCCAGCCAACTCGAGAGGAGTCTGAGCGCCAAGAGTCCGGCAAAGAAGGCGGCAACCATGCCGATCAGGCCCGGCCCAACCTGATCAAGAAGTTGATGGGGCGAGGCTGAAGCCTCGTGCGACTTCAAAAGACGCTTTAACTCAAGCGCCACCACTCCAGGAGTGATGACCACGGCCAGCGCAAAGCTAAACTCTTCCACCCGCAGCCGGGTGATTCCGAGGAGCATGCCGACCGAGATTGTAGCTCCCGAACGGGAGAGTCCCCTGAATGGCATGCAGATTCCCTGCGAGAGCCCTATCCAAATTGCCGAGGGAAGCCCTACCGATGGGATTGCGCCCCTACTGCCCAGAGATCCGGCCACAAGGATCAACACTCCGGCTGCAAGGAGAGCTGAGGCGATGACATGGAGATTTCCAAAGAGATGCTCCACCTCCGTTGCCTGATGAGATCCGTGCAGCAGTAACTTCTCGATGAGAGTCTTTAGGGCCAAGCCGATCACGATGGTTGCCGCCGTAGCCGCCCCGACATTCACAATCGTGCTCTTGAGGCTTGCGGCACTGGAAAAGAAGGTGCGGCTCCAAGCTTTCCAGAAATAGGTGATCACGGCGATCATTGTGCCGGTGTGAAGCATCACCAGAAGGAAGGTCATGGAGGGACTCGAGGGGTCGAATCCCATGAGTTTCTCGGCCACGATGACATGAGCCGAACTGGAGACGGGAAGGAGTTCTGCCGCTCCTTGGATCAGACCAAGCAGGAGGATTTGGAGAAGTGTAGGTTCCATGGGATCAAAGGATTTGGATTAAGTTGCTGGGGATTCAAGAGATTCATGGCCTCAATTGCAATCCTCCGAGGGTTAGTTTGAGAAGAAAAGGACCCTGAAGCTGGTTTTGAATCAGGACTCAGGATCGTCTGGAGAGCGTTGTAAAGACAAGAACCCAGAAGCTTTGTGCAACAATGAAGAAGGGAACGCCAAGCGCCGGAGGGAGCGAGTAGATGATACAGACCAGTGGAATCCAGACCATCCAGTTAGCCATCAGTACGGGAAAGATGCTCAGAGCGTAAAAGTTTACGGGAGTATGACCGTGGAATCCCGTCAGGGTGAATCGGTGATCTCTCCAAAGGAAGACGCAGACAGCCTGAGGAATGGCAAGTAGCGGGCAGTAGAGGAAGGCATCGACAAGGACCTTCTTTCCGATGACAGCGACGGAGTCCGAGGGGCCGAAGAGAAAATACTGAAGGCGGTAGAAGAGATCTACCTGCATTCCGATGAGTCCCCAGAAAGGAATTCCAAAGAGGAGGCGGGAGAGCAGTCCCGGCGATTCCCTCTTACCTTTCCGGGATGCTGGCAGGATCAACCGGATGAGTTCCGGAAAAATGGCGGAGGCAACCGAGGTGCCGACAAAGGAGAAGAGCAGACCCCAGTGTGAGCGGAGAATGGCGAGTTGTTCAAAGGCGTGTCGTGCCTTCGGAAAAAACAGATACGCGCCTCCCATCCCTGCCATAAGGGATTGGAGGAGGAGGCCCGGCAGAAGATTGGCACGGAGGGCAGCAAGGGATTTTTCCCAAGAGCGCCTGAGAATTGCGAAATGGTGTTGCCGGTTCACTGCGTGCTGATTCCGTTGCAGGCTGCGCGGATCATGTTATCAAAGGCCTTAGTTGACTTCCTTACGAGCGTTTCGGGACCGGTCATCTTGATATAGACATCACCCTGGGGGCTTTGAAGAATTGCCCCCCGAAGGCCCGAGAGTGCCTGCGTTGTCGACGCTGATCGACCCATGCCACTGGAGAAGAGTCCAGTTGCGGTAACGATGGTGACGGGGATCGAATTAAAGACTTTGGATTCTGTCACAGCCTTTATAGGCGAGCCGTCTGTATTGGCAAACTGTGCGGCCCATCGTTCTACATTCGCCTGGACACTTCCTCCTTCACCACGGCCAAAGCAGAAGAAAGTGACTGTTGCCGGATTCCCCCCCTGTTCAGGTGAGGGAATGCTTAGCTCTGCCTTGCGGATTGCTGATGTGGGGGTAACCCAAGACCATCCTTCCGGTCTCGGAAAAGAGAACGATCCCACCTTGAAAAGAACGGGAGATGGGACCACTGGGTCGATGCTCTCTCCCAAGCAGGGTACTTGTCCGCCAGTTAGTAAAAGTGAAAGCAGCGAACAAGAAAAAAGCCTCCTGCGAAGGAGGCTTTTGACTGAAAGAGATGCAATCTCCATTCCCGGTGAATGGAAATCTTGAAATTAACGCTTTGAGAATTGGAAGCGCTTGCGAGCTCCAGGACGTCCCGGTTTTTTGCGCTCACGCATACGAGGGTCGCGGGTCAGCAGGCCATCGGCCTTGAGGAGAGGGCGATTTGCCTCGTTGAACTCATTGAGAGCTCGGGCAATGGCAAGGCTTAGGGCGCCTGCTTGGCCCTGAAGACCACCGCCGGAAGTCTTTGCTTCCACATCGTAGTTTTTGACAGCATTCAGGACCTCAAGAGGCTTGAGAACGGTATTCTGCATGGAAACCGTTGTGAAATACTCGTCAAAGCTCTTCCCATTGACACTGATTTTTCCGGTGCCTGGGGCGATTTGAATTCTTGCGACTGCAGTCTTGCGTCGCCCTGTGGTGGCTGTTTTTTCTGTTGCCATGAGTTAAAAGGTTAAAAAAAAGGTGAAAAGTTATCGTGGGCCTTACTTGACCGGTTGCGGGTTCTGGGCTGTGTGAGGATGCTCGGGGCCACGATAGACCTTAAGCTTGCCGTAGATCGTACTTCCGAGGCGATTGTGTGGGATCATCCCCTTCACGGCACGCTCAATGAGAAGTTCAGGGCGGCGGGCACGACGCTGACGGAAAGTCTCGGACTTGTGTCCTCCGACGAACCCGGAGAAGCTCATGTATGTTTTCTGGGTTTCCTTTTTTCCACCGATCTGGACGTCGGCTGCATTGATCACAACAACAAAGTCACCCGTGTCTACGTGCGCCGTGTAGATGGCCTTGTGCTTACCACGAAGGAGATTGGCGGCTTGAACGGCAACGTGGCCAAGATGCTGATTTTTGGCATCAATGACCCACCAGCTACGTTTGACTTCGGGGGCTTTGGCGGAAAAGGTCTTCATACGGATTTAGGAAAGGTTGTTGAAGGTAGGAAAACATCCTCCTGATGTCAAAGGAGAAAAGAGTTTTTTTCAAAAGGGATGTTTTTTGCGATTTCACGTCGTGAGTCTTTTTCTTTCTCTTCAACCTGTTTGTAACCAGTCTCTCCTCATGCCCTCACTCAGCTTCATTGGAACAGGCTCGGGATTTCCTTCCGCCGAGAGATTTTTTTCGAGTACGCTCGTCCATCTTGGGTCCATACACCTTCTTGTCGATGCTGGTGAACCCTGCGTACACCTCCTCAGAGACCGCGGCAACATGATCGGGGAGATCGATGCCATCCTGATCACTCACGGTCATGTGGATCATATTGGCGGGATACCCGCCTTTTTACAGGGGGCCATGCTTATCGAGCGCAAAAAGCCACTCGCGATTCACCTCCCCCGGGAGATGATCTCTCCTCTGAAGGCTTGGATCGCTGCTCTCTATCTCACCGAAATTGGGTTGGGCTTTTCCGTAAGCTGGATCCCTTGGAATCCCGATGCTCCTGCTCTGCTAGAAGGAGGCGTCTCGATAACCTCTCATGCGAACAAGCATCTCGTCGATTGTTACAGGGTATTACCCGGAGCAGATCCTTCCAAGGAGTGCCAGTCGTACTCCCTGGATATCAAGGCGGGAAATTTCAGGACTCTTTTCAGTGGGGATCTTGCAAGTGCTTCGGAGTTGCTTTCTCTGGTCGTAAATCCTGCAACGGTCCTCGTGAGTGAACTCTCCCATGTGACGATCGAGGAGTTGGTCTCAGTGCTTGCAGAAGCCGACCTCGGCACCCTGTGCCTCGTCCACCTTTCGGAAGATATGGTCGGCGATCGGAGTGAGTTACAGGGTAGAATGGAAGAACTTCTGCCGGCGATCAAGGACGTCATCGTTCCTGAAGACGGAACAATTCTCGACTTTTAAGAAGAGAAGAAATTGCCCTGCTAACTGGAGTCAGCGCTGAGTTATGACTGAGGGAGTTCCCCGGGAGCCTCCACCTGGATCACGGAAAGAGGGATCCTTAACCTGAGTTCCTCATCGAGTAGGATCTCGACATGGTAGGTGCCATATTTCTGAAACTGGACTCCTCCGAAGAAATGAACATTCGTGGCATGTGCATTCATATCGCCTAGACTGAAAGGCACTTCGGCTTGGGCGATGGCCTGATCCTCCTCTGGATCGTAGATCAGGCATTTTTGGATGAAATCACCACTCCCGCCGCACCAGCGGGTCCAGAGACAGAGTTTGAAAAATCCTATCGGGAGACTTGGTGCCGGGATCGCACCGATCACCCCCACCAGTGTCTGTTGGCCGCTGATTTCGGCTCGCACATCCTCGCAGAGGATGGCTGCCTGTAGGTCTGGGAGGATGGAATCGGAAGTCATGTCTGAGTCTTAGGTGCTAGGGCCAATCATTCAGTTTGGCAAGGAGAGGCTGTATTGGAATCGGGTTGGCGCGACCTCCCAGTTGACAATAGGATGGTGTAATGGATTCGCTGTGCTGCTTTGCTCCCGGTCGGGTCGAACTTTTGGGAAACCACACCGATTACAATGGTGGATATGTGCTTTCAGCGGCGATCCCCCAAGGGGTTCGGGCCTCGGGTTCCGGTCGAAGCGATGGATTGATCCGACTTTCAACGCTCATCGGTGAGGAGACTCTTCTCAGGAAAGTCAGTGCCGACGAGACCTTCCCCTTCGTGAAGACGGGGGAGTGGAGTGATTATCCGCTGGCGGTTGTTCAGGCGCTGAGGGATGAAGGACACCGTCTCGGCGCCTTCGATGCATCCTACCGATCCGATCTTCCCTCCGGTGCCGGACTTTCCAGTTCGGCCGCGCTCGAGGTCTCGACCATTTTACTCCTCTCGAAACTCTTCGGCATCTCACTCTCGGGGATGGATCTGGCAAGACTCTGCAGGCATGCCGAAAATCAGTTTGTGGGTGTTCGATGCGGGATCCTTGATCAGGTCTCCAGTCTTTTTGGAAAACGTGATCACGCCATCTTCCTTGATTGCCTAAAGGAGGAGGTGAAGTTGGTCTCTTTTCCGCATGACGTGTCACTTCTGATTGTCCAGTGCGGCATCCCGCATGCCCTCGTCGGGGGTGAGTACAATGCCCGTCGTTTTCAGTGCAGTGAGGCCGCGAGGCGACTCGGGGTCAACTTCCTAAGGGAATCAAACATGGCCCAGTTGGAAAAATCGCTCTTGCCCGATCTCGAGCGCCGCCGTGCTGCCCATATCATCGGGGAGAACGAACGGGTACTGCGCGGAGTGGAGTTCTTGGAATCAGGAAATGTGGCTGACTTCGGAAGACTGATGACGGCTTCCCACGAAAGCTCCCGGGTGAATTTCGAAAACAGCACGCCCGAACTTGATCTTCTGGTGAGTATTGCCAAATCGACCTCGGGTGTTTTGGGAGCACGTCTGACTGGCGGAGGCTTCGGTGGCGCAATTGTCGTTCTGTTATCCCGAGAGGATCGGCATCAAGCAGGGAGTCTCATCGCCTCGGAGTACGAACGCCGATCAGGCCACCGGGCCCATGTGATGGAATGCGATCTTGCCGACGGGGCGCTGATTGCGAATGGTTTTGTTTCCTGAAGATCCTTTTTTAACTGCAACGTCACCCGGATGATTTATCTCGATTACAATGCCACCACCCCACTCTGCCCCTCGGCAAGAGAGGCGATGATTCCCTGGTTGGGTGAACTGATTGGCAATCCCTCCAGCATCCATGCTCCCGGACGGCGTGCGCGTGGAGCTGTGGATGATTCCCGTGACCGGATCGCTTCGCTGCTGGGAGCCAAGCCGCACGAGATCATCTTCACCTCCGGCGGAACCGAGAGCTGTAACCTCGCCATCCTGGGCCTTGCACGCCGTCACCGGACCCCGGAAAAGAAGCACCTCGTTACGGTATCCACGGAGCACCATGCGGTCCTGCATGCGATGCGATCGCTTGCCGCCGGGGAGGGGTTTGAACTCACCGAACTGCCCGTGAACTCCCAAGGACTTGTTGATCCTACATGCCTTGAGGCTTCCCTCCGTCCTGACACGATCCTTGCCTCGGTCATGTTTGCTAACAATGAGACCGGAGTGATTCAACCTGTGGCTGAAATCGCAGCCATCTGCCATGCCCGTGGGGTCCTATTCCATACGGATGCCGTGCAGGCTTTCGGCAAGATCCCCTGCAGTCCTAGTGAACTCGGCGTTGATGCTCTCTCCGCGACCTCCCACAAGTTTTACGGGCCACATGGTGCCGGATTTCTTTGGCTCCGCTCCGGGGTCTCAATCCAAGCCATCCAGCACGGGGGATTTCATGAAAACGAGCGCAGGCCCGGCACCGAGAATGTGACCGCCATTGTCGGGATGACCGCCGCTGCGGTTTCGGCTTTGGGTGGGATCAGTGATGGGACCGAATCGCTCCGACAGAAGCGGTTACGCGAAGAACTCTGGGAGAAAATTGCGGCGCTTGATCCCACGGCTATCCGGAATGCGTCCGGAGCTCCCCTCCTGTTCAATACGCTCAATGTCAGTTTCCCCGGGTGCGACGGGGAGACCCTGCTCATGGGGCTGGATCTGGAAGGTGTCTCTGCCTCGAGTGGCTCGGCCTGCATGGTCGGTTCAATCCAGGCCTCGCATGTCTTGCTCGCCATGGGGGTGAGTGAGGATAATGCCCGCGCGACTGTCCGTTTTTCATTGGGGCATCACACTACTGGGCACGAGATCCAGAGGGCTGTGAATGCGATCGCTCGTGTGCTCTCCCGTCAGTCCCGCTGATGTCCTCGCTGCTTGGTCAGATGAAGCTTTTCTTCGGTGCCGTTGTGCCCCCAAAGAGAGGCCCTGAAAGTCAGAAGAGATCCACGGCTATGGGTCGGCGAATAACGAAGGGTAAAAAGTCAGCGAGTCACAAGCGGAGGGATCCCGATCTTGAGCTACGCTCCCAGGAGTTGCTCTTGCCGATCGCCCCAGAACTCTCGCCACGTGTCGTGGTCGGTTGGAATTCCCGCATGCGGACGACTGCGGGGATCGCCATTGCCTCACGCTGGGAGGTTTGGCTCAATCCAGCTCTCAAGGGAGAGGGGATACCCGATGGGGAGGTACAGAAAACCTTGCTCCATGAGTTGGCTCATCTCCTAGCCCACCACCGTCATGATGGCATTGGTCGCCGCCGACTGACGCCACATGGTCCCGAGTGGAGAGTTGCCTGCCGCGATCTTGGGATACCGGACGAGTCCCGCACCCATCAACTCCCTTTCGGCCGTCGTGTCATGAGACGGCGCTACCGACTCAGTTGCCCTGTTTGCGGAGAAGGTCATGATCGTGTCCGGGCACCGAGGCAACGGATCGCCTGCCTCTCCTGCTGCCGCAAGCACAACGGCGGCTCCTACCACGAGCGATTCCGCTTCCGTATTCTTGAAAAAGCAGGAGATTAAAAGGCTTTTGGTAATGTTTTCGGAAATGGTTAGTCAGCGGTCTTTTACCTGTTCTGAAAGTCTGCAAGTGGGATGCCTCTTAGCAGGATAATAGCCCCTCTATTTTATTGGATAGTTCCGAAATATTGTTGCCGGAGTTTTTCGCAGTATCCGGATTCATAGCGTCTCGTTAAAGCTTCGTTAAGATCGTGGCGTAGGGGGCTTCCAAGTGGCAGAGCGAAGGCGCAGTATTTCTTTTCAAATATCGGGCCGACCTCCGTAATCGGAAGCTCCGGGTGAGAATTGTCATACCATTGCAGTGACATCGCATCCCCGACAATGGCATCGATGTCATTTCGGATCAGTGCTTGCACGGCTTCAGGAAGAGATGAAAAACTCTCGTGATCCATGTGGTTTGTCTCACAATAGTTTTCTGCTATTCCTCCTTTCAGTACCCCCACTTTGTGTCCTGCGAGATCCTGAGGTCCATTGATCATGCTATGGAGATTATTGACTGTCATAACGCTGGTAATTGTGGAGGTGATGTAGGCTACCACTGCAACTCCGAACGCAGTCCAGATACCCGCCATAATCTTGCCGAAAGGACCAGGGAGGGGCTTATGACTGCTTTTGCCTGTCATGCAGATCGACATCACATGGTAGAAGGACTCCGCTAGTCCCTCTATCCAAGAACTTGGGAATTCCTTGTTCAAATAGCGATCCCCCACTGTGAGCAATAAAGTTCCTAGCAAAATCACTGTAATCCCGATTTCAAATACCTTGAGATGGCCGCTGTCTCTCAGGCCGTTCCATAGTTTTATGGCCGATGCTCCCCTGTTTTCATTGATCATGATCTGCATACCCCCCTGAAGGAAGGGCATCAAAAACTCCATCTTCTGGAGTCGTTTACTCGTGATGTAGAGGGGGTTGGCATTGACATCGACTTCCCCCTTCATGGTTGCCTCAATCAATTCGGCAAAGCTCGGATACTCAACAAAACGAAACTTTAGACCGAGATCTCCGGCAAGAGCTTGCCAGAGGTCGATGCAGAATCCCTGATAGATTCCGCTTTTCTTCAGGTCGAATGGTTCCTCGATGGCCACCCCCACTTTTAAAATCTTCTCGGAGGGTGAGGGTGATATCGCCTGAATTGGAGATGGTGTTACTGGTGCCGCTTCTTGTGCAGGCAAGGGGGTGCCAAACGGAAGAATGAGGCAGAACACTAAAAGTCTTAATGCTTTGATCATCTGATTTGGTTGCAAGTCATAAACAGAACAGAAGCCTCCCCGAAACAAAAAAGCCAGATCGTGAGATTAGGGAGTGGATTTTCCCGGGAATCCTTTCTAATCAGTAGGTTTATTCCGTTCGCCGACGTATTCTTTACCCCCCCATGTCAAACTCGAAGAACTCTAAGAATATCGAATCACACCTCATCGAGAACCGTATCTTCAAGTCCTCTGCCGGATTTTCCAAAAAAGCCCGTATCGGGAGCATGACCGAGTACAGGAAACTCCATGCCGAGTCGGTAAAGAATCCGAACAAGTTCT
>Ga0209188_1000180_pt1 | contig 71522 bp, 54 predicted proteins | sample C_130625_EF_Meta_FD_187307 | JGI IMG/M metagenome (GOLD analysis project Ga0209188, IMG submission 187307) | Freshwater microbial communities from Lake Croche, Canada to study carbon cycling - C_130625_EF_MetaG (SPAdes) (version 2) | ecosystem: Environmental > Aquatic > Freshwater > Lake...
TTTTTTTTTGAGTTTTCATTATTATAAAAAGTAAGAAAAAGTTCTTTGTAAAAATAAATATGCTTTGTGTATCTCCCAATAAAAAAGCATATCAGGGATTGATGGAAGGCAATAAACTAATTGCTTAAATCATTAAAATTAATTTTATACACATAAAATTGAATTTTGTATAGTAAAGAACGTTCTTATAGTCATAAAATTGAATTTTATAGAGCAAAAAATGTTCTTATAGTCATAAAATTGAATTTTGTATAGTAAAGAACGTTCTTATAGTCATAAAATTGGATTTTATAGAGCAAAAAATGTTCTTATAGTCATAAAATTGAATTTTGTATAGTAAAGAACGTTCTTATAGTTATAAAATTGAATTTTATAGAGTAAAGAACGTTCTTATAGTTATAAAATTGAATTTTATAGAGCAAAGAATGTTCTTATAAACATAAAATTGAATTTTGTAGAGTAAAAGGTGTTATTGTAGTATTAGCTTTAATTGAGAACGGGTATAAGCTTTTAATTGATTGTAAAATAATTATAAAAAATTTAGAAAATTATCATATTAATATTAAAATAGAAAACAATGAGAATGTCTTTTTTTGAAATGTTTTATTCAAACCTTTTTAATGTTCCGAGAATCATTGATAGCCGATTACAAATTTTTACCCGCTATGTAATTGAATCTTTGAGTTTAAACAATTCGAATGCTGTGTTTACACCTACAATTGATGCCTTGAAAGCTGCTTATGGAGTGTATTTCGGAAATTACGAAACCAAAAACATCAGTCTAGCTGAAAGAAAAGGTTCTACTAGCAGCTTAAATGAAATTGTGAAAAGTTTTGCAGATGCAGTTCGTACCAAACACCATGCTATCGCTGCTGCTTTCCCTGAAGGAAGTATAGTTTATATTGAATTTTTTCCTAATGGTCTTACAGAGTTTGGTAATCTTACTAGAGGAAATATATTGCCAATTGCCAATAGAATAGCTGAAAAAGCAAATCAATATAAAGATAGTATTGGTGGACAAACTGTTGCAACCATGTTTACTAATTATGAAACACAAATTACAAATGCCATTACTACACAAAACAAAAAGAAATCTGGTGTAAGTAAAGTGGCAGCAGAAGTAGTAAATAGTCGCGAACCAGTAGAAATCTCATTGATGAAAGCTTTGTTTAAAGTGGGTGATGCGTTTTGTCCTGATTATAAAAAATGTGCTTCCTACTTCGATTTTTCATTGCTATACGGAACAAACCGTAGCAGGAGTATTGTAAAGAAAGGAACAGTTGCTGCAAAAGGCAATACATTGTGCAATGATAAAAATATCAATGAAAGAAGCATTTTTACCATTAAAAATTTAAGCGATTTGCCATTGGAGTTTTTTGGCACACATGCCAAAGATGGCGATCAAGTAGGAGTGAGCGTTATTGTGCCACCTCATACGGAGCATTTTACACCATTTGCAGAGTTTGGCGCCGATGATATGCTGTTTCTTTACGTGAAAAATGATACTGCTTTCGAAGGTAGTTGGGAAGTTCGGTTGGATTAAGGGGTAAAAAATCTGCAGTAGCAATTATTAAATAAAAGTGTTTCGCAAAAGCAATTTGTTAGCGAAACACTTTCTAGCCAATACTTTTGTGCAATCATATCATGTTAAATAAATAAAATTGTCAGAAGCCCCGTTGGTAAGTATTGTTCTTTGCACCTTTAATGGAGGGCAGTATATAGTTGAGCAATTAGCATCGCTTAAAAAGCAAACCTATTCCAATATAGAAATAATTATTTCTGACAATGGAAGCACCGATAATACAGTTGCTTTAATAGAAAAATGGTGCGCCGAAGACCCAAGATTTGTTTTTTATCAAAACCCAGAAAAAGGACTAAATAAAAATTTTTTTACTGCTTTAAAAAAAGCAACGGGGAAATATATTTTATTTTGTGACCAAGATGATATTTGGTTTGCAGATAAAGTAGAAAAATTGGTCAGTTTTCATGAAACGCACCCTGCTGCGAGTATGGTGTATTGTTTATCGCAGCCATTTACCAATATTCCACCAAAAACAGTAGCCCCATTAAGCAATTTCAGCTATCTACAAGGCAGCGATATAAGAAAAACATTATTAAAATGCTACACTTTAGGGCACAATATGTGTTTGTTAAAATCAATTGTAGAAAAAATTCCTGTGCCAATCGATGAAACCATTGCCTACGATTGGTGGATTACGGTAAGTGCCATGTGCCTTGGAGAAGTGAAATGCTTACCAATTACGCTTACTTTTTGGAGACAACATGAAAACAACACTACGAAGGACTTAATAAAAGGCTTGTTTTATGAGAATGTTTTAAAGCAATTGCCCGCTTTTTTAAGCAATACCTTAATTGCAGATAAAGATAGGATTTGGATAAACAAAGCCATTGCAGCTTTTAAAACACAGGAGCAAACAAGCAAATTTTCCTTGCCATTATTCCTGTTTTTAGTTGCCAATGCCCCCATATTGTTCTTTTATAAAACCAAGAAGAATCCAATTGCAAAATGGATATCATTTATAAAATGGGCAGTGAAAATGAGCAAAAAAGGGTATCGGTCGTAAGGGAGAAAGGTGGTGAAAGTTGATTATTTTAATAAGTTTTAAAATTTAGAACAGCTTAATATTTAATCATATTTAATTTTGATTTGTGAACACTTATTTACATTTGTAATCATAAAAAATAATATATGGACAAGCCAAGTATTATAAACAGTGCCCTTCTTTGGGAATATGATTTAGAAACATTCAATTATATTAAATCATATAAAATTGTAATTGAAAGGGTTTTGGAAAGAGGAACCTTACCTCAATGGAGAGAGATGGTATCTATTTATTCAAGGAAACAAATAGAAGAAACGATTGAATGGAGTGCACAGTTAGATAACCGAGATAAGTCTTTTTCTCGCTTTTTTTTAGATTCAAAGTTTTTATATGCTTCATAAAGATCCTTTTATAATATCCCCTGCAACTTTCCAATTAATTCAACAATTGCAAGCTTTACCTATTTTAAATAATTTTTATTTAGTAGGTGGAACATCATTAGCATTACAATTGGGGCATAGGCATTCGATAGATATTGATTTGTTTACTCAAGAAAGTTTTACTACTGAATCAATTTTTGAGGGATTGGATGAATCCTTTTCCTATACCACAACTTTAGCAAGAAACAATACCATTTTAGCAGTTATAAACAATGTAAAAACAGACTTTATCAGGCATAATTATCCATTGATAAACCCTCCAATAGTTGAAGAAGGTATTCGCTTTTTAGGGAAAGAAGATATTGCGGCAATGAAGCTTCATGCAATCATTCAAAGTGGTAAAAGGTTAAAAGATTTTATAGATATTTATTTTCTTTTGGAACATTTTTCAGTTGCAGAATTAATTGGATTTTATGTAGAGAAATATCCACATTCCAATGCTATGATAGCCCTAAAAGCAATAAATTATTTTGATGAAATTGATGAAAACATTGATCCACCAAAACTTTTAAAGCCACTTCCTATTGAAGAAATAATGACTAGAATCAATACCGCAATCCTCAATCCAAACAAAACCTTCTAACCAATTTTCAATCTAGAGTAACTATTTAATCACAGGAATTACTGTTTCCAATGCAATCGGCACCACCATATCGGCGGTATTTTCTTGTAGAATAGATGGCAAAGTATCTATAATAGCTCCTTTTAATGCTTGTACTAATCTTCTTTTTACAAAGTTTCTATGTGTAACCAAGCTAACCTCCCTCACTGGTTTTGGAGCACTAAAATGACGAACACTTTTCAATTGTTTTTCAGATAAATCTAAAGTAGCTAATTGAGGCAGAATTGTAATACCGTCATTTATTTCTACCATTCTTCTCAAGGTTTCTAAACTGCCTGCTTCGTATTCAAATTGAGCAGTTTCCTTGCTTGTTTTTCTCAATTCACAGAGATTTATTATTTGGCTTCTAAAACAATGTCCTTCTTCCAGTAGCCACAATTTATTGGGGTCAATATCCGATGCAAGTACATATTCCTTCCTAAATGCAACATTTTTCGGACTTACATAGGCTATCAATTCTTCATAAAACAATACTTCTTCTTTTATTCCTTTTTCATTTAAGGGTGTTACTAATATTCCTACATCTATCTTGCCTTCTTGCAAATAAGTAACGAGTATTTGGGTAGTCAATTCGCTAATTATCAATTTCACTAGCGGATGTTTTTTAGCAAATTGCTGAATAAATAGCGGCAACAAATAAGGCGCAAGGGTAGGGATAATGCCAATTTTCAGTTCACCAGTTAGTATATTCTTCTTAGCATCTACCAATTCTGTAAGCATTGCACACTCGCTAAGTATTCTTCTAGCTTGTTCTATCAAAGGAATTCCTGCTTCTGTAGGCAAAACGGGTTGTTTGTTTCTATCAAATATTTTCACCCCCAATTCCTCCTCCAACTTTTGAATTTGAATACTTAAAGATGGTTGCGTTACAAAGCAATGCTCCGCAGCTTTTGCAAAATGGCGATAAGTATCTACCGCTACTAAATATTCTAATTGAGATAAAGTCATGGGTGAAAGTATATTTGGTATTCGAAATAAATGTTTTATAAAACTGTTTAAGATCTAAAATTAGATTCTAGATATTTATTTGCAACAATAAATCCCTTTAATAAAAAAAAATCGTGAATTCTACAATCAAATTAAACAAGCAAATTTTATATAGTTGGAATCATTTTTTAAAACATCTTAAATTAAGAAATCAGGAACCTTAAAATACGTGCATTTAGGCATATTCATGCAAATATTTAGTTATCTCGTCTTTTGAAAGTAATAATTAGCATTTATACTATTAGGTTTGCAGCGCTTATTAATAGATTTTTTTTAACTTGAACATATTTAAATAAGAAATTAGCAATTAAAAAAATCATTAATGTTTATAGACTAACTATCTTTTTCAATTTAAATTTTAATAAAGGGTTTAAAATGTAAAATCCTTTTTCGTAATTAATAAATAATGATTGAATATCAAACTTACGTGATACATGTTGCTGGAGAAACAAATAGATATGAAATCATTTCCAATGAATTAATAAAACAAAACCTAACAGCAGAATATATTCTTGAGGGAAACAAAAGCGATATTACACCTACTTTTCTTGAAAAGTATTTTAAAGGCGGGATGGCGGAAATTAAAAGTGAAACTTCTTGTGCTTTAAAACATATACTTGCTTATGAAAGATTAATAGAAAGTGGAAGTGAGTTCGCTTTAATTTTAGAAGATGATATACAGTTGTACGACAATTTTATAATGCTTCTAAATAAGAGCATTGTGGAAATAAGAAATAAGAAATTGAAGAATGTATTTGTTTCTTTTGAAGAATCAGGTTTGAGATATGTGAAAGGAAGTGAAAGAAAAAAGGATACAATACTCTATAAAATGCCAACTGGGAGAATGGCAGGAGCCTATTTGATAGATGTAGATTTTGCAAAATCTATTACTGAATTTATAGCAACCAATAAAGTAGATACTACAATAGATTTTTTTCACAATCATTGCTCTGAGAAGGGTATTATCAATATTTATTGGACACATCCTACAAGCGCATGTCAAAGAAGTATTAATGGCAGGCTAAAATCGTTAATTGACAATAAAAAGACTGGGATAATAGAACAAATTGGATTTGAGCTAGAGAAAAGCTATAAAAAATGTTTATACTATTTTAGATAGTTCAAAATAATTATTAAAAACAATAAAATGAAAATATTAAAAAGACTTTTACCCTATGCCAAACCGCTACATCACTTTATTCCTGAATATGTAATTTTTACTTTTTTTGGGATAATATTCGGATTGGTAAATTTTGCTTTACTTATACCTGTTTTGAATTTATTATTCAATTCTAAAGCTGCTGTAGTTGTACCTGTGCTGCCAAAACTTTCATTCACAATAGATTATTTCAAGCAATTATTTGACTATTATTTAAATGCTGTAGTAGTAAATAATGGCAAATTCAATGCGTTAGTTTTTGTTTGTAGTCTTATAGGGTTTAGTATTATTGTTTCCAATTTGTTTAAGTATATGTCAACAAGAGTTTTAATGCGCTTAAGACTAAAAATGATGGCATCATTAAGAGAAGCGATATTCAAAAAATATTTAAACCAAAGTTTGGTTTATCATCATAATTTTTCAAAAGGGGAAGGATTAATGACATTAACATCCGAAGTTCAAGAAATTGAAAGCTCGGTGATTGGAGCATTACAAGTTTTACTTCGAGATCCATTTATTGTTCTAGCATATTTTATTATGTTACTTTATTGGTCAACTACACTTACTCTTTTCACCTTGTTATTTCTGCCAATTACAGGATTAATCATTTCTTCAATTACTAGAAAACTAAAAAAGCTAAACTATTTCAGCCAAGATGTAATGAGTAGAATGATTAGTTTCGTAAATGAGTGCTTAACAGGTATTAAACAAATACAAAGTTTTACGGCAGAAGATTTTATGGAAAAAAAATTCTATGAAATGAATAATAGTTTTTCAAAAAACAGTAAAAAATTGTATGGCAAAAGGGAATTGGCCTCACCAATTTCTGAGATTTTGGGAATCATAGCTGTATTAACCTTAATAATTTTTGGGGGATATTTAATTATTAATGGAAAAACATCTTTAACAGGAAATGGGTTTATTGCATATATGGCACTATATACTCAAATTATTCAACCACTAAAGAATATATCACAAACTTCAAGTGCCTTACAAAAAGGAATAGTTGCATGTGAGAAAATATTTAGTGTGATTGATGCACCGATTTCAATAAAAAACAATTCAAATAGTAAAGTAAAAAATGAGTTTGAACGAGATATAGTTATTAAAGATGTAAGCTTTGGTTATTCTGATAAATTGGTGATTAAAAATTTTAACTTACAAATAGATAAAGGGAAAAAAATTGCATTAGTAGGTTCAAGCGGAAGTGGGAAATCTACCTTGGTTGATTTAGTTTGTCGTTTTTATGATATTAAAGAAGGGGCAATCTTAATAGATGGATTAAACCTAAAAGAAATTGAAATACAAGATCTAAGAAGTTTAATAGCTATTGTATCTCAACAAGCATTTTTATTTAATGATACAATAGAAAAGAACATAGCTTTTGGAAGTATGCACGCTTCAAAAGAAGAAATAATTCATGCGGCAAAGATTGCAAATGCCCATGAATTTATATTACAAACACAAAACGGATATGATACTGTTGTAGGAGATGACGGTGTGAGACTCAGTGGAGGTCAAAAGCAAAGGATTACCATCGCAAGAGCTGTTTTGAAAAATGCACCCATCCTAATATTAGATGAAGCTACATCTGCATTAGATACTGAAAGCGAACGATTGGTGCAAGATGCTATTAATAACTTAATGCTTAACAGAACGAGTATTGTAATAGCACATAGGCTTAGCACCATTCGCCATGCAGATGAAATAATTGTAATGCAAAAAGGGCAAATTGTAGAGCGAGGCAATCACGATGCACTATTGTCTTTTGGAGGCGTTTATAAAAGATTGATTGATATGCAAGAAGTGAAATAATCTCTTTTCTGAAAGTAAAAAAGTATGACGAACTTTATCCCCGTTTTTCCTCTAGGTGTAGTAGTTTTTCCAAATGAAACATTGAATTTGCACATTTTTGAACCAAGATATAAGCAACTAATTAATGATTGCTTTGGTGAGGCAAAGCCATTTGGAATTCCCATTGTTTTGGAAAAGGGAATAAGCGAAATGGGTACTTTATTGGAAATTGTAGAGATTGTAGAAGTGTATCCTGATGGCAAAATGGATATAAAAACAAGAGGAACTGCTGTATTTCAAATATTGGAGATTGTAAAATCAATTCCAGAAAAACTATATAGTGGCGCAATAGTAAATTATCCTACCAATTTCATAGGAGTAAATGAGATTGTGATGGCAAATGTGTTTCCTTTGGTTTTAGAATTGCATCGACTATTAAAAGTAGAGAAAGATTTTAAAAAGCCAGTTTTGTCATTATTGAGTTACGATATAGCACATCATGTTGGACTATCATTACAAGAAGAGTACGAATTGCATGGCCTTTTGTTTGAAAGCCAAAGACTAGAATACATTAGGAGACATCTTCAAAAAATTATACCTGTTATTCAAAATGCAGAAGCATTAAAAGAGCGGATTCAGTTGAATGGGCATTTTAAAGAGCTAAGTGGTTTTAACTTTTAGTTCACGATTTTTATTTAAATAAGTTAATTAATGTCTATAACTCTTTGTTTTGATTTTGGCAATACACGTCTCAAATGTGCTATTTTTATAGATTCAGTTCTTAATGAAGTGCTGGTATTAAAAGATGATTCATTAGAAACGATTGAACTAATTCTCTCTCAATTTAAACCAACTTCAGCCATCTTATCTTCTGTAATTAATCATACAGAATCCATTGAAACATTATTAAACAACAATACCCATTTTCACAAACTAAACCACAATAGCTTATTGCCATTTACAACTCCAGTAGGCAAACCTTCTACTATTGGTGCAGATAGATTGGCGCTTTGTGCAGCAGCAGTAACTACTTTTCCCAGTACTCATACATTAACTATAGGGCTAGGTACTTGTATTACTTACAATTTTACCAATAAATACCATGAGTTTTTAGGTGGAAGTATTTCACCAGGTTTGCACATGCGATACAAAGCCATGCACGAACAAACTGCACTATTGCCAATTGTAGAAGCACAGCACAATTTTCCATTAATAGGGTATGATACCAATACCAATTTACAAAGTGGGGTTATTTTAGGAATAAGTAAAGAAATTGATGGCATAATAGAAGTTTACCAAGAAAGATATGCCAATCTTAAAGTATTAATGACGGGTGGAGATATGCCTTTTTTTCAACCACATTTAAAGCAGTCACTCTTAGCTGATACTGATTTATTATACAAAGGATTGTTTGCTATAAATGAATGTAATAAGTAGAAGTATTAGTCAAATAGAATTCTAAAAGCCAATTCTTTAATCAGCGTATCTATTTACTTTAATTATACAAATGATTAATCTGATTTCTACAAATGGCATTTGCAAACTTGCGGATGTAGTTTTTTCTCATCTATAACCATTTTCAACTTTGTTGATTTATTATTTTTTTTTTTCAACAAATGCCTTCTGCAATATTGCAAATGCAATTTGTTGGAAATTCATTCAATTAGTCTTGTAAAACCTCAGCTCCTCTTTTGAGCATTCTCATAGAAACTTTCATTTTTATGAGTAAAATCATGTGTGTATCTAACAAAAGTTAACAACCACGGGTGTTGCCAAAAATACTTTTGTCCCGATAAAAAATAGGTATATGAGCGTGTTAATTATTTTACTAATTGCAAGTATTGGGGTAGCTGGATTCTTTCTAGTTGCGTTTTTATGGGGAGTGAAAAACCATCAATTCGATGATGATTTTTCTCCGCCAAATAGAATTTTATTTGACGATAAGCCAGCAGAAACGAATTCAGATATTGTTCATTTTTCTAAATCCAAAACCATTATTAACTAAATCTAAACGGGAGGCTTTATGCAGGTAGATACATTTTTTTATGATAATAAAACGGTTAAATGGTTTGCGTATGCGGTGCTTGTTTGGAGCATTGTAGGCATGTTGGTAGGGCTTTGGATTTCAATAGCTATGTTTTATCCACCAATAAATTTAGGATTTGGTCCAACTACTTTTGGTAGAATGCGTCCGGTACATACCAATGCAGTGATTTTTGCATTTGTAGGTAATGGTATTTTTATGGGAGTGTATTATTCCTTGCAACGGTTGTGCAAAGCAAGAATGTTTAGCGATGTTTTAAGCAAAATACATTTTTGGGGATGGCAATTAATTATCGTTGCGGCTGCACTTACATTATGGACAGGACATACAACAGGTAAAGAATATGCAGAGCTAGAATGGCCTATTGATATTGCCATTACATTAGTATGGGTAGTATTTGGAATCAATCTATTTGGAACCATTATTAAAAGACGAGAAAGCCATATATATGTAGCCATTTGGTTTTATATAGCCACTTGGGTTACGGTGGCGATGTTGCACATTGTGAATTCAATGGAGTTACCAATATCCTTTTTGAAAAGTTATAGTATTTATGCAGGTGTACAAGATGCACTTGTGCAATGGTGGTATGGTCATAATGCGGTGGCATTCTTTTTAACCACGCCTTACCTAGGTTTGATGTATTACTTTTTACCAAAAGCAGCCAATCGTCCAGTGTATTCCTATCGATTGTCTATTATTCACTTTTGGGCATTGATATTCATCTATATCTGGGCTGGACCGCACCACTTATTATATACAGCGTTGCCTGATTGGGCACAATCTTTAGGAACAGTTTTCTCCATTATGTTGATAGCACCAAGTTGGGGTGGAATGCTTAACGGTTTGTTTACACTTCGTGGAGCTTGGGACAAAGTGCGTGAAGAACCTGTATTGAAATTCCTAGTAGTAGCTGTTACTTGTTATGGAATGGCAACCTTTGAAGGTCCATTACTTAGTTTGAAAAATGTAAATGCCATTTCTCACTTTACTGACTGGACAATCGCCCACGTACACATTGGTGCATTAGGATGGAATGGGTTTCTCACATTCGGGGTATTATATTACCTAATTCCAAAGATGTGGAACACACAATTGTATTCTAAGAAGTTAGCAAGTACCCATTTTTGGTTAGGCACTATTGGTATTGTATTGTATGCAGTTCCGTTGTATTGGGCTGGGTTTACACAAGCAATGATGTGGAAGACTTTCACACCGGAAGGACAATTGAAGTTTCAGTTTTTGGAGACAGTCACCCATATTTTGCCTATGTATATAGCAAGAAGTGTAGGTGGTGCAGTCTATATTGTTGGGGCATTGGTGATGGTTTATAATCTAATTAAAACAGTTCAGCAAGGTAGTTTCGTAGCAAACGAAGCAGCAGAAGCAGCTCCTTTATCAAAAGAAATTACTACCCATGGAAATGAATATTGGCATAGATGGATTGAAAAAAGACCTATGCAAATGTTGGTGTTGAGTTTAATTGCTGTAGCAATTGGAGGAGCAATAGAAATGATTCCTACTTTCTTAGTAAAGTCTAATATTCCTACAATAAGTAGTGTAAAACCATATACTCCATTGGAGCTTCATGGTAGAGATGTGTATATAAGAGAAGGATGCTATTTATGTCATTCTCAAATGGTAAGACCATTTAGAGATGAAGTGGCTAGATATGGAGAATATTCCAAAGCAGGTGAGTTTATTTATGACCATCCTTTTCAGTGGGGGTCTAAAAGAACAGGACCCGATTTGGCAAGGGTAGGAGGAAAGTATCCTGATAGTTGGCACTATAACCATATGTACGATCCACAATCTATGTCACCAGGTTCTATCATGCCATCTTATAGTTGGTTGTATAATGATGAACTTAATCTAAATCAAACGCCTAAAATGATTTGGGCAATGAGAAAACTAGGTGTGCCTTATCCTGATGGATATGAAGATAAATGCAATGCAGATTTAGAAGCTCAAGCAACTGCTATTGTAAATGGATTGAAGGCTGATAAAATAGTAGTGAAACCTAATAAAGAGATTGTTGCATTGGTTGCTTACTTACAACGTTTGGGGAAAGATATTAAGGCTGCACCTAAACTAAAGGAGGAGGCAAAGAGGGGATAGGCAAAGAGGCAAAGAGGGGAAAAGCCCCCGTCCCCAAAAGGGGTGAAAAGGAAGGCAAAGAGGCATAGAGGCAATGAGGCAAGGAGGCAAAGAGTGGATAGGTAAGAAGTTTTGAGGGGAGAAGTTTTGAGGCAAAACGAACACAATTATATACTAAAAACACCAAGTTTATTCATTATTAAAATACAATTTATTTATAGAGTTCATTGGTGATATCCTTTGGAATATACACAAAGTGGTGAGCCCTTTTTTAGCTGTGAAATTGAAAAAGGGCTTCCATTAGGTGTAGGAAAAGAAAAGAATTATCAATGTATTTAAACAATTAGAAATATGAAATTTATTCATTACCTCGAAAAAATAAGCAGTGTAGATGTATATGGCATTGCATCGTTTGTCATTTTTAGTTTGTTTTTTATCATCATGACCGTATGGGCTCTTAAAGCTGATAAGCGATTGATTGACGAATTGAAAAATATTCCCCTAAACCTTTAATCTTCATTATTACAAATTAATTTTATGAATAAGCGATTGAATTATATTTTACTGGCACTTATTGTATGCTTATTAAACGCAAATACGCTTTTGGCACAAGGAGGGCCTAAACCACCATCTGCTTTGGAGAATCCATTTGTGCAATTATTGGTAGTAGTGATTGCCCTATTTGCCATTATTATTGGCATATTGGGAAGAATGGTTATTAAAGCTGCATTCTTGAAAATAGAAAAAGAGAAAGCTTCTTGGGTAAAGAATGGAATAGTAGCTGTATTGATTTTCGGGTTGCTGAATATATCCCCATCCGTATTTGCAGAAGCTAAAACGGCAACTGCTACTGCAACTGAAGCTACTAAGGTTGTGGATAATGGGTTGAATGGAATATCTGATACCGCTTTTTACTTATTAAGTAGTGTGGTGGGTTTGGAAGCATTGATTGTTGTTGCATTATTACTCATTTTACAATCTTTTGTTGCTGTTGAAAAGGAAGTAGCGGCAGAGGAAAGCATTGTTGCTGCACCTGCAAAACCTAAATATGATTGGTGGGAAAAGATTAACAGTTTTAGACCAATACATCAAGAAGCTGATATTGACTTAGAACATAATTATGATGGCATAAGGGAATTGGACAATCGCTTGCCACCTTGGTGGTTGTATGGTTTTTATTGCTGTATTCTTTTCGCGGTAATTTATTTATGGAGATACCATGTGGCACAAGATGCTCCTTTGAGTAAGGAAGAATATGAAATTGCAGTGGCTGATGCAGAAGTGGCTAAGCAAGCTTATTTGGAAAATGCTGCAAGCAATGTAGATGAAAATACGGTGAAACTAATTCCTGATGCATCTGAATTAGCGGCTGCAAAAGGCATATTTGAAACTACTTGTTCTGCTTGTCATGGTAAAAAAGGAGAGGGTGGTGTTGGTCCGAACTTGACTGATGATTTTTGGATTCATGGGGGAAGTGTGCAAGATGTATTTAAAACAATTAAATACGGTTGGCCTGATAAGGGAATGAAGAGTTGGAAAGATGATTATTCTCCTGTTCAAATTGCTCAATTGACTAGCTATGTGAAATTGTTACATGGTACCAATCCTCCGAATGGGAAGGCTGCTCAAGGGACTTTGTTTATTGAACAACCTGCTGCTGCACCTAAAGGAGATTCTACTAAAAAAGACAGTAGTGTGGTTGCGGTGGTGAAGTAAGTTTTTTGGAGGCAAAGAGGTTTTTGAGGCAAAGAGGCAAAGAGGCAAGGAGGCAAAGAGTTTGGAGGCGAAGAGGTGATAGGCAAGGAGATTTTAGGATTAGAGGAATACAAGTTTTGAGGGGATTCATTTTTAAATGAATTTGGTGATATAGGATAAGTTTTGTTGACGTTATGCCCCCATCCCCTGAAGGGGTGTTGAGGAGAAGATTGATGGGGAAGAAAAGATTGAATGCCAGTTAAGTTATGTCATCGTTGGAATGAGTTCTGTCAACGTTAGAATGAGTTCTGTTAACGTTAGAATGAGTTTTGTCAACGTTGGAATGAGTTTTGTTGACGTTGGAATGAGTTCTGTTGACGTTAGAACGAGTTTTTTGTAAATAGAATGAATTTTGTCAACGTTAGAATGAGTTTTGTCATCGTGTTTTTTGCGTTTTTTGTCAATTGGGCTCCCATCCCCTAAAGGGGTGTTTTGGGCACCCATCTCCAAAGAGGCGTTTTGGCTCACTTCCCCTAAAGGGTGTTTCAGTAAAGGCGGGGTGATTGCGTTGGTGCGCAAGTGATTGAAATGGAAATCCTTTTTGTCCCGAAGGGCAAAAAGATTGGAATGGAAAGCACGACCCGAAGGGATGCGCCCAAAGTTTTATTTCCTCCTCCTTATCATGAAGGACAATGTCATGAAGTAAAGAAAAAGGAGTTGCCACGAATGCACGAATGATAAAATTATTCTTTCATTTATTAATTGAAATTCTTGTTCATTATTCGTGAATTTGTGGCTAGAAAAGGATGTAATCTTTAATTCAATAATTCAATGACATTGCTTGAAGGGGCAAAACATAATAGCAAAGGGTGAAGCCCATAGAGTTTTAAACGCACACAACAATTAATTATTAAATTTTTTATTATGAACACAGGAATTCCTATCCCATCTATTAAAGAGTCTTTTAGAGATCGGCTGGCAACTGTAGATAATACGGGGAAAAGAAAATGGGTGTTTTCGCAACAGCCAAAAGGGAAGTTTTACAAGTGGCGCACGAGAGTAAGTTGGGTTTTCTTCCTTATTTTCTTTGCATTGCCATTTATAGAATATCAAGGGCATCCATTGTTTTTGTTCAATATTCCTAATGCTAAGTTTATCCTTTTTGGAAAGATATTTTGGCCGCAGGACTTTTTTATTTTCGGTCTTACGATGGTTACATTTATTGTTTTCATCATTCTATTTACGGCAGCTTTTGGAAGGTTGTTTTGTGGATGGGTATGTCCGCAGACTATCTTCATGGAAATGCTTTTTAGAAAAGTAGAATACCTGATTGAAGGCGATGCCGCAGCACAAAGACAGCTAAAAGATGCACCTTACACCACCGATAAGATTATAAAAAGAGTGACCAAGCACACTGCTTTTTTCATGTTGTCGTTTGTGATTGCCAATTTTTTTCTGGCATACATTATTGGCATGAAAGAATTGTGGGCAATAATTAGCGGAAATTTTACAGAACATATTGGCGGCTTCTTTTCGATAGTACTTTTTTCATCTGTGTTCTATGGGGTGTATGCGTTTTTCAGAGAACAGGTTTGCACGGTTGTTTGTCCATATGGAAGGTTGCAAAGTGTGTTGCTAGATAAAAACTCTATGATTGTAGCATACGATTACAATAGGGGAGAACCGAGAGGAAAGTTTACCAAGGTGACAGATACGCATTTGGGCGATTGTGTAGATTGTAGTCATTGCGTGAAAGTATGTCCAACAGGAATTGATATACGCAATGGGACACAAATGGAGTGTATTGGTTGCACGGCATGCATAGATGCTTGTGATAGCATTATGACCAAACTGAGTAAACCAACAGGATTGGTGCGATATGTTTCAGAAAATAATATTGAAAAGAAAGAACCGCTGAGATATACTACGAGAATGAAATTGTATACTGGATTGTTAAGCACGCTATTAATCATTTTGATTAGTTTATTGCTTTCAAGAAAAGACGTAGATGCTACCATTATGCGCACGCCGGGAATGCTGTTTCAAGAAAGAGGAAAGGATAGTATTTCTAATTTGTATAATATAAAGATTGCGAATAAAACTATTGCTGGTATTCCGTTGAGCCTAAGAATGGAGAATACCAATGGGAGTATTGATATAATTGGAGGGAAAACAATCGCCGTAAAGAAAGAAGATGAAAGCTCGGGCAATTTCTTTGTAATTATTCCAAGAGATAGATTGCAAAAGCATTCCACTAAAATTAGTATTGGGCTGTATGAAGGCAATAGAAAAATAGATGTTTTAAGTACTAATTTCTTGGGGCCGGTATTGAATTAGTTTTTTTCACCACATTGGCAGATAGACACATAGGGATTGAGATATTTGTTTTCAAATGGTATTATTTGTGGGTATTACCACCCCGCCCTTCGGGCACCCCTCGAGAGGGGGAATTGGATTGCGGATATTATGAAATAGCCTTTCTTATAAGTAATTATTAGTAGGTAAATAGATTTATTAATTTTATCAATCATTTAAATTGAAATAATATGAATTGGGGAAATAAATTGCTTTTAACGTTTGGTGTTTTTGCCATTTTAATGGCATACATGACTTATCAATGTTTTCAAGTTCCAGTAAGTTTGGTAAGTAATGAATATTACAAGGATGAAATAAAATATCAAGATGTAATTGATGGTACTAACAATGCCAATTTGCTTTCAAAAGAAGTGAAATTGTCTAAACAGGATGGGCAGATAATTATTCAGTTTCCAGATGAAATGAAGAAGCAACTTTTGCAAGGTTCTATTTTGTTTTATGCGCCAACGAATGTGAAAAATGACAGACGATTTGCATTGTCAGTTGATGAAGAAGGAAAACAAATTATAAAAACTGATCAATTTCAGAGAGGGAGTTATCAAGTGAAGATTATTTGGAAAACGCAAAAAAGCCATTACTACAACGAACAAAGTATTGCTTTATAATGCCAAGTTATTATGCTTTTAGCAGCTTTTATTTTAGGGTTATTAAGTAGTTTTCATTGTGTGGGGATGTGTGGCCCATTGGCAATGTCAATTCCATTTGCACATTTACCAAAAGCAAAGAGAGTAGCATCAGCAATATTGTATCACGTAGGTAGAATTAGTACCTATACAAGTTTGGGATTGGTGTTTGGATTGGTTGGAAGGCATCTTTTTATAGGTGCTTTTCAGCAATATGTATCTATTATAATAGGTGTAGGAATATTGATTGCAGTACTTCCAAAGCATTTGTTTAAAAGTAGCATGGGGGCAAGAATTACAGAATCTCTATTTGAAAACATCTATGGCGTTATTAGAAAACTTTGGGGAAAACAATCAGTTGGAACCATTTTTATATTAGGAATGGCGAATGGTCTGCTGCCATGTGGAATGGTATATTTTGCTTTAGCTGCTGCACTGGCAAATACATCTGTAATTGATAGTACTTTATCCATGAGTTTATTTGGATTAGGAACATTGCCGTTAATGCTGTCAGTACAATATCTTGGAACAACCTCTTATTTCAATCCATTTTTTAAAACCAAAATAAAACAACTAACGCCCGTGTTTTTGGCTTCAATAGGAGTGATGTTGATACTTAGAGGACTTAATTTAGGGATACCGTATATCAGTCCATTTATAGGGAAAGGAGTGGGGGAGGCTATTTCTTGTCATTGATAAATAGATACTATTTACCTACACATTCTATTTATCAAATCAGCGTAATCAGGAAATTCAGCTGCCAATTCATTAGCATTTGTTAGTTCAAAATCTTCGAAATCAAATCCTGGAGCAACTGTACAACCAACAAAACAAAAGGTAGATTCATTTGCTGGTTCACTAGCAAACCAACAATTAGCAGGTACAACTGCTTGAAAAACCTCACCATTGGCAAGATTGTTTCCCAACTTAATAATAGATAGTGTTTTGTCTTGGTTTAGTACATAAACATTTAAAGCTTGTCCAGCATAGAAATGCCAACACTCATCACTTTTAATCTTGTGAAATGCTGAGAAATTTCCCTTTTCTAAAAGAAAGTAAATAGCAGTACTTGTACTTCTGTTCCCACCAAAATTTGCGGGTAATGCAGCGGTATCTATATTCCAATTGCTTCTGTAAGTTTCTTTGTAATACCCGCCTTCTGGGTGAGGGAGCATTTCAAAATGTTGTACTAATGTTTCGGCTGTTAGTTGCATAGTAGCATTACATATTAAGAATGAAACACCAAGGCACTTGCTCCTAAGATGGCAGCATCAGACTCTTTTAAATTGCTAAATACCAATTGTACTTTGTTTTTAAATACTTGGTAAAGGTTCTTTTCCATGGCATCCTTTGTAGGATTCATTATAAAACTGCCCGCTTTGGTTAATCCCCCAAATAAAATAATTGCCTGTGGCGATGAAAACATTACAAAATTGGCCAATGCTTCTCCAAGTATTTCACCTGTAAAATCAAATACATTTTTAGCTATTTCATCTCCTTTCAATGCGCATTGATATACGGTTTCGCTAGTAAGTTCTTCGTCTTTGAAATCTCTCAATAAACTAAACTTAGTAGCATTGGTTTGTAAAAACTCAATAGCTGTTTCTCTTACGCCTGTTGCAGAAGCATATACTTCTAAGCAACCTCTACTTCCAGTTTGTTTGTGTAAACGTCCGTTGTGCCTAACAATTGTATGACCTAATTCGCCTGCAAAACCATCATTTCCTACCACCATTTTACCATCTATTACAATACCACTTCCTACACCTGTTCCCAAAGTGATGGTGATAAAATGCTTCATTCCCTTCGCTGCACCATACATCATTTCACCCATTGCAGCAGCATTAGCATCGTTGGTTAATAATGTTTTTACACCAAACTTTTCTGTTATTAAATGAGCTATAGGCACTATTCCTTTCCATTGAAGATTGGCTGCATATTCTATATTCCCAGTATATAAATTGCCATTCGGTGCACCCATTCCGATACCATTGATATTTGCAATTCCACCCACTTGTTCTAACATGGGTTGTAATTTTTTGTGCAGTTCATCTACAAAATAATCAATTGGCTTTTCACTATCAGTGGGGATTCTATCTTGTATGATTATGTCACCTGAATCGCTTACTATGCCAAATTTTGTACTAGTGCCGCCTAAATCTATTCCTATGGTATACATGGTATTGCTCGACATAAATTATTTCTTTTATACTAGTTTGAAAATAGAAGTATGTATTATTTTTTTTATACTTTTAATTAATGTCCACCTTGTATGGTAGTGTCGTAATCAATTCCTTGATTGTGTAAAATATTCTTTGCTTTGTAAGCATAAAAAGCTAGATAAGCAAAACAAGCTACGCCTACTACGTAACTAAATTTTATTCCTAGAATGGCATCAGAAGCAACTGTTCCTTGCAATAGACTAATTAAACCGCCACCCATTATCATCATAATAAGATAGCTACTGCCTTGATTGGTGTTTTTACCCAAACCTGCTACTGCTAATGTAAATATACAAGGCCATAATGTGCTACAAAACAAACCAACACTTGTAAATGCAAATACACTCACTAACCCTGTTGTAAACATGCCAATTACTAATGCACTAATGCCGCATAACGAAAATATAAGTAGCATTCTTACTGGATTGTTCTTGCTTAATAAATCGCCAATGATTAGAAAAATAATTGCAAATCCATACACATAGAAATCTTTTATTTCATTCTTAGCAATAAGGTTTACAATTAAAAATGTTGCAAAAGCAAAATAGGGCATTAAAAAGCGAAGAATGCTTTCAGCTTTCTTACTAATACCAAATCCACCTACAGAAGCTGTCCATCTGCCAATCATCAAGCTTGCCCAATAAAGAGATATAAAGGGAGATATTTTATCATTACTCACGCCAAAATGTTCTTTCATGTATTCTGGTAAATTACTAGCTGTAGATACTTCTACACCCACATATACAAATATGGCTATCATTCCCATCCATAGTTGAGGATAATGAAGGGCTGATTTTCTATCCTTATTAGTGGGTTGTTCCAAAGTATTTTCACTAGGTTTCTCCGCAATTATTGTATCAGGAATGGAAGAGTATTTGAATAAAATAGCAACTAGAATAAAAACAATTCCTAAAATTAAATAAGGAGTTTTCACGCTTTCAATGCTTGCTACTGTGTCTGAACCTGCTTTCACGCTTCCAAAAATGGCGAAACTCACTATCAATGGACCAATGGTTGTACCCAAATTATTGATACCACCTGCCATGCTCAATCTTTGTGAACCAGTTTTAGGGTCTCCCATTACAACTGCTAATGGGTTTGCGGCTATTTGTTGTAAAGAGAAACCCAATCCAACTATAAATAATCCTGAAATCATTAATATAAAGGAGGCATTGTTTGCAGCTGGATAGAATAATAATGTGCCAATAGCAGATATAACCAATCCTAATGCAATTCCATTTTTGTATCCTAATACATTAATAAGATCTTTTCCAAGAATAGCGGAGATAACCATATAGATAATTGATCCAACGGTATATGCTACATAGAATGCAACTGATACTAACTGACTTTGTGCTTGTGATAAATCAAAAGCTTTTTTAAATACGGGGATTAAAATGTCATTACTTGCAGCTACAAAGCCCCAAAAGAAAAATACGGATATTAGGGTGCCAAATTGATTCCACTTTGTAGGCTGACTCATGTATTATGAAATTATGAATTAAAACAATGTTCTTGCAAATAAAAGGTATTTTAATCCACTAATAATAAAATTTGAAATCATTATAAATTGATTTGAGTTTTTCTAAATGATGTATTTAAACCGGAGTAAAATGGGTGGCTAAAAACAATGTATTAATGTAATTTAAACAATGGTTTATTTCGGGATATCATACTTGGCTTCATAAATAATGGTGTCTTTTTCACTAAATACTATTTTTCTATTCTCTTTGTTATTCAATTCTAATTGACCATTCACAGTAAATTTCACCTCTGTAAACTTATAGCCTGTTACAATTGGGAATGTAGTCAAATACAATGAGTCTTTAGTAATAGGTTTTAATTCCATATCATAATCCCAACTTAAAGGTTTTTCATTGCCACGAATGCCTACATTTTGTATGTTTTTTATTCCTTCTGTATGTAGTTTTACAATAATGGTTTTCTTACTCGATTTTTGAACACAGCTAATACAAATTAGCATGGTAAATACAACGGCAATGAATGTTTTCATAGTAATATTTACTTTTTTCTAGTGATTAAATAGTCAATACCGAATCTTCCAGAACCAAGAACTAAGCTGTATAGGCTAATCCATAAAAATCCCAATGCAGGTAATGTATTCCACATGCCTTGATGAATTTGTTGTAAGAAAATAGCACCAAGCATGGTTGCAAAAATGAGAAAAGATGCTATTCTTGTTTGTAAACCAAGCAATAAAAATATTCCTCCAACAGCTTCACTAAAACCTGCCATCCATGCAAAAAACACAGGAAATAGTTTAAATATTCCTCCATAATTTGCAATATCTCCCGGAAACCAAAACGCTATCTCAAAGAATCCTAAGTTCTTATCTACCGGAGACCACGGTAAACCAAATTTATCTGCACCAAAGTTTGCAGTTAATAAATAGCCGCACACTATTCTTGGAATGGCTATTAATAAGTCTTGCCACCAACTAGGCAATACAATAGGTTTTGTAATTTTTATCATTGATTAATGTATTGATAAGGCAAGTAAATGATTTATTTAGCTGAAAATAGTAATACCGAGTGAAAATTTGTTTCCAAATAACCCTATTCTTCTACAATTGTTGCACCTACAACTCCAGGCTTTTTCTCAGCAAGCTTTAAAACAATTGCTAATGTTTCAAGATTTATTTCTTCTACACTTTTAAATCTAATGCAACTACCCCCCTTGCTTAGTTTGCCAAAATCGGTCTTGATTTTTTCAATTAACTCCTCGTCCTCAATGATTGTACACACATAAATACTGATGTAATTCTTTTGGTTTGCTAAGGATATGATGGGCCAATCTTTCTTCTGTTTTTTGGAATCAAGATAATTAAACGAGCCATACCCAATCATATTTGAAGCATAATAGGATGTAAGATTTGGCACTGCTTTTTGAATAAAATTGTGGAGAAAGTCTATTTCTTTTTTTCTATTGTCAGGCACTAAGGCAAGATATTCTTCAACTGTATTCGCATCGTTTTTAGCAAACATATTCATGAGCAATCATTTTTATAAAGCCAAATATATCGGTTATTAATAACCAATTCTTTTTATCTAAATAATCTAAGTTTAGTAATCGGGACTTTGAATATATTTAATGAGTACTAAAAATAAAATTGCTAAATCAATAATCCCTTTTTTTGCAAAAACACTAATAGTAGTAGATTTATGAAATATACTTTTGAAACACCTATAAAAGCTACTATTGGTAGTGAAAAATATTAAGTAGCTATTAATTGGCGGAATGGTACTTTACATGCTGATGAGCCTATTTCAGCTGGGGGAAAAGATACTGCACCTGACCCTTTTACATTGCTATTATCTTCATTGGCTTCTTGTACATTATCTACCTTGCGCATGTACATTGATAGAAAGGAATGGCATATCCCTGAGATTTTTGTAGAAATAAATATGTACCAGATTGTAGGTGTAGAGTTGAAAACAACCATAGAAAGGAAAATTTATTTTAATAATGAAATAGATGCTGGCCAAAAAGAAAAATTGCTGATAATTGCGTCCAAATGCCCTATTTCAAAATTGTTAGAGAATCAAATAGAAATAAAAACAGAAATGTAAATGGATATTAAACAGAGCGACAACGGAAAGAAAGGAATGTTTTTCATTGAAGAAGCAAATAAAGTTTTAGCTGAAATGACCTATGTATGGGTAGGCACCGATATGATAATCATAGATCATACTGATGTGGATGACACTTTAAAAGGAAAGGGTGCAGGTAAACAAATGGTTACAAAAGCGGTGGAGTTTGCTAGAGAAAAACACATTAAGATTATACCACTTTGCCCTTTTGCAAAGAGTGTATTTGAAAAAGTAACAGAATTTAATGACGTATTGTAATAATTAATAAAATGGACAAGAATAATATAACAAAAGAATATAGTAACGGAGAAGTTACCATTGTGTGGCAGTCTGGCAAGTGCATCCATTCAGGGAATTGTGTAAAGAATTTGCCTTCTGTTTTTCATCCCAAAGAGCAACCTTGGATAAAAATGGATCATGCCACTTCGGAAGAAATTGTAGCCGCTGTTGCTAAATGTCCCTCAGGTGCATTGAGTATAAAATAGAATGTTACTTATTGAAAAGGCAAGGGTTCTAATAAAACTGCAATGCTTTAGGGTATGTAAATAATTGTTACTGCATTATAATGTTTGCTTGTATTTACAATTAATTTCTGATGTGTATTTTTATAAATAAACAGTAGAAATTAATTGAAGATTGTAATCAAAATTGTACAGTTTTGGAATACCTGTGGGAATGTTGAGTTCTAAAATAGCTTCTTTATTGATGTTTTCTAAATACATCATCAATGCCCTCAAACTATTCCCATGTGCTACTACTAATATGTTGTTACCATAAAGAAGTTGGGGAGCGATTGCCAATTTGAAATAAGGAACAGTTCTATTATAAGTATCCTCTAAACTTTCTCCATTAGGCGGAAGAACATCATAACTTCTTCTCCACAATAGAACTTGTGCATCACCAAACTTTGCTGCTGTTTCGGCTTTGTTAAGTCCTTGTAAATCGCCATATTTCCGTTCGTTTAAAGCAGCATTTCGCTCTATGGGTATATTGCTTTGTCCTATCTCTTTTAAAATGATTTGCAATGTTTCTTCTGCTCTAATTAGTACAGAAGTATATCCTCTATTAAATACATATTTTTTCAACTTTCTTCCTGCTGAAAGCGCTTCTTCTCTACCTAAAGTTGTTAATGGGACATCAACATCACCTGTAAAACGGTTCTCTAAATTGTATGTTGATTGACCATGCCTTACAAGTATTAATTGCATTTTTTGAATTTAAATGATTCTTGATATTCAATTTTGCAAACAAATTTCTTATGAATAACATGAATTAATTTTTAACCATAAACAATTAAATATAACCACTCTAACAGAACTAATCTTATGGTCTATTTGGTCGGACATCCAGTACCTAAATAGGTTAAAATAGAATCACTTGCTTGTTATGCAGATGGAAATAACATTCTCCACAAGCTAAGAAATAAAGTTAACAAACAAATCAGTGTAATGATAATTGTCCAATTCATCATCCCAAAATGATGAATCCTTAAAATGGAAATACCACCCACCAAAAGTAATGTTCCATTCAAAAATGTTACACTTGGGATATTGGTTTCCAAAATGGAAAAGTTGATCATTTCAGAAATGGTCATTACACTAAGAGTTGAACCAATTATCTGAGCAAGTTGTCTTGAATGAATCATTTTACATGAATGCTTTTTAAATAATGGAATGTTCATCACCTTATTTATTACCTATTATGTTTCTTTTTCAATCCTTATCTGCCATGCCAATTTCCCCTTTTAATACATCCTTTTCAATAATCTGCCTTACCAAAATTGGTTCTTCAAACAAAGGGCTATGTGCTGATTGATTAAAAGTGTAAAAGCCTTTTACAGGAGCATGAAGAACAACTAAATAAGCTTTTGATAAATAAATATTTACGGTATAGTCATATTTGCCACTAAAAAAATAAACGGGAATATCCAATGCTGGAACTTTGGTTGTAAAATCATTAGTAAGGAGTTCATTGTTCAAATTGGTTTTAGGAAAAAATGAAAACTTCGATTTCCAAATATTTATTTTCTCTTTAATTGTATAAGCTTTGCAAGCCCAAACAGGAATAAAAATATCCCAAAAAACAGACATCATTTGGTGCATTGTACCAATACCTAATTCGTGCATACATTGGTCTCGCAAACTTGACTGATAATAGGAGAGAAGGGAAGAATTGGTAACTAATACTGGGTATTTTTTCAGTTCATCCATACGATGTTGGTTCCTTAAATGGGAATATTGTTTAAGCATGTATTCGTAAGCCAATTTTTCGGATGCTGCTTGGTTGGTAATTTGCCCCATGCCAATATAGGCTTGGTATAATGCTGGATTTTTTTGAATGGCAAGCAATGCAATAGGTGTACCTCCTGAATGCGCCATAAGGTAAATCTTTTCTTTTCCAAATCTCTTTTGCAAGTAATGGGTCACTTCAATTGCATCAGAAGCGAGTTGATTAAAGTTCATACTTGCTACCGTTACTTTTGGGTTATAAGAAAGTCCACCCCCTCTTTGTTCCCAATAGCAAACGGTGAAATCATCTTCTAACCCTGGTTGATACTTGTATATCAGAAAATAATTAGGAAAACATGGGCCACCATGTAAGTAAAGTAAAACTGGATGATTAATGTTTTTGCTTTTTATAATCATGCCTTGGGTAATGCCACCAATTGGTATGAAAGTTTTTTCAGCCAAACTACCTTCTAAAGTATTGCCATTTGCATCTTTATAGGGGGCTATTTTACCTGGGCTGTATATCCAAACTAAACAAATGAAGAGAAGTGCTATACAAGTAAATATAGAAAGTAGGATTAGGAACATACTCTTGATTGTATTTAGTAGCATATTTCATCATTTTCCTTGTTCCTTTCCTAAAGCTTCCACTTCTTTCAGCCATTGTTTACGCTTGTTTTCGTCTGATGATTTAATGGGGCTAAATGTTTTAATTCGTACTGGTTTAATGCCACTAAATTCTAGAATACCAATTTTAATTGAGTTGTGACCCGGACTTCTATTTACTAGCCAATAATACCAATTGGGTGTATCCATAGTAACGAGTAATTGAGCGGTTTTCTCAGTTAATAATTTATCCCAAAGAAGACCTTTTGTGTGGTATTTAAAAGCGAAATTGGGTATAAACGCTCTGTCAAAAAAGCCTTTAAGTAAAGCAGGATAAGTACTCCACCAATTGGGATAAACGAATACCAAATGATTGGATTCGGTTATATCTTTTTGTACTTGAATTAAATCGGGTTCTAATACAGACACTTTCCTGTATCCATTTATAAGAATTGGGTTGAATTGCAAGTCAATGAGATGAATAAGTTTACAACTTGCGCCTGACTGTTCTACCCCAATTCTATAACTTTCTGCTAAAGCAAAACAAAAACTTTCTTTGTCAGGATGACCATTAATGATGAGTATTTTTTTCATTTGTTTATATTTTAAATACAGTTAATTGATTAAAGAGTAGCTATTCCAATTAATCTTTAAATACTACAGTTTACTCCAAATTCTATATCCTACCCTTACAACAGGAGAAACATCGGTAGTGGGGATATGATAAGTTGTTCCACTAAAATCTAGGCTATTGCCTTTTCTTAAATAAAGGTGCATACCCGGCTGAACATAAATATGTCTGCCAAAAAAAATTGGTAACTAACGCCAAGTCCTGTATCGGTACTTCCTAAGTCTTTTTGAATCTCCGTACTTTTTTGAGTAATTCTAAATGTGTGAAATTCTAAATAGGTGTAAACCTCCAAATTCCGCCAAACATTATAGCCAAAGAATATACCCGGAGAGGTAGTGTAATAGCGTTTAAAGTCAGCAGACGAATTATTGATGCCTGCTGTTTCTGCATTATAAGTACCACCATTAATAATGCTGGCTCTTAATCGGAATTTTTTATACCGATAACCTACTGCAAAATGATACCCTCCTGTGAAAAACATAGGTACCAAACTTTCCACTTCTACTGCTTGCGTTACTGCATAGTTTCTAGGAACTGGTTTCCAAAATGTTCCCTCTGGCTTAATATCTTGAGCAAATAGATTTACTGATAATACTATAACTAATAATAAACTAACAATGTATTTCATTCTTTTTTGTTTTATTTTCATGTAATATGATCTCTCCTTGCCTCCTTGCCTTTCTGCCTCTTTGCCTCCTTGCCTCATTCACCATGATATTCACCTCTTCTAGCTGCTGCATTGCACATTGCTCGGTGCAATAGTTTTGCTTGAGCAGCTTCCATATTTTCGCTGTTTCCTAACCAAGTTTCTAATGCAGGTTGCTGAATGGCACGAGAAAAAGAGAATGTTAATGCCCAAGGTAATTTTTCTTTAAAATCAAAATTCATTGCATTGAGGCGAGCAGTTGCTAATTGAAAAGGTTGCCCCCCTGATAAAAACGCAATACCGGGTACATAAGACGGAACAACATCTAATAAAAGATGCACTGTTTTGTTAGCTACTTCTTGAATACTTACTTGGGTATCGCTACCCAATCCTGGGAGAATCATATTGGGCTTTAAAATAATGGCTTCCAATGCTACATGATACATTTGTAACTGATTGAATACTTCTACAAGTACTTTATGTGTTACATCCAAACATTTTTCTAAAGTATGATTGCCACCCATATTTACTTCTGGTTCTACTATCGGCACCAATCCTTCTTCTTGACACATTTTAGCATAAAGTGCAAGTGACTTTGCATTGGCAACAATGCATTCATTACTCGGAATATGATTGCCAATATTTATTTCGACACGCCACTTGGCAAAGCTTGCTCCTATTGCTTTGTAAGCTACCAATCTTTCGCTTAATCCATCTAAACCTTGTGTTATTTTCTCCCCTATATGGTTTTCAAAAGCAGCTAAGCCCATGTCCACCTTTATTCCAATAAGTATTCCTGCCTCTTTAATAATTTCTGTAAACCTAATTCCATCTTTTTTAGATTGATAGATTGTTTCATCACAAAGAATTACACCATTAATGTACTGGTTCAGCCCTTCCGTTGTAATAATCAATTCGCGATAGGCTCTTCGCATTTCTTCGGTTGCAGGAATACCTAATAATTCAAATCTTTTATTACAACTAGCTATGCTTTCATCCATTGCTAAAAGTCCTTTGTTTTTTGCCATCATGGCATTTGCAGTGCTGATTATTGATTGTAAGTCCATATGATGAAGTTTGTTGGTAAATAATGTAGTCATTAATGTGTACTTATATTTAATGATTGCCTCTTGATGCCTTTTAATTGTATCAAATACAATTTCCAAATGCAAAGTTGAAGCATCATGAAACCAACTAGATTATACAGTTAATCATATAAATTATAAGATTAAATATTGGACAAAATACTGCAAGATGTTAATGTGTGAATGCTGCAATTATTTTCAGTTGATACGTAAAGTAGGGGTGAATATTAAGCTTCACCTTTGTTTTGTTGCAGTAAATAAACCGCAACAATTAATATAATTAAAATGAAAAATAATCAAGAATTACAGACAGATGTTCAAAATGCAATTAAGTGGGAACCCCTTTTAAATGCAGCAGAAATTGGCGTAACTGCTAAAGATGGTATTGTTACTTTAACTGGCGAAGTGGATAGTTATGCCAAGAAAGTAGAAGCAGAAAATGCTACTAAGAAAGTAATTGGGGTAACTGCTGTAGTAGAAAAGATTGAAGTAAAATTCCCTAATTCATGGTCTAAGAGCAATGAAGAAATTGCTAAAGAAGTGGTAAATGCTTTAAAATCTAATTGGTCGGTTCCAGATGAAAAAGTATCTGTAAAAGTAGAAGATGGATGGGTAACATTGTCTGGTGAATTTCCTTGGAATTACCAAAAAGATGCTGCTAAAAATGCAGTTAATTATTTAATGGGTGTGAAAGGAGTAACCAATAATATTACTATTAAATCTGGTACACACGATGCAATTGAGCAAGAAGATGTAGAAGAAGCAATTGGAAGAAGTTGGTCAATTGATGATAATGATATCAATGTATCTGTTGAGGGAACTACGGTTACATTATCTGGAACAGTTACCTCTTTTTATCAAAAAGAAGAAGCAGGAAGAATTGCATGGAATACACCCGGTATTTGGAGTGTAAAAAATCAATTGTCTATTGATTATGAATATGCATTAGTAGATTAAACAATAAAAACGGTAGCGGTATTGTACTGCTATCGTTTTTAATATTTATGACTCATTTATCCAAATACCCTGTTTAAAGCATCATTCATTTCCCCAAAAAAATTATATCATGACATTTCAAACGATTAATCCCGTAAACAATAAATTAATAAAATCTTTTGACGACATTTCTGATGAAGCAATGGACGAATCTCTATCAAAAGCTGCTAGTGCATTTGAAGAATGGAAATTAACAGACTATCAAACAAGGTCGCAATTGCTATACACTGTATCTGGATTGCTAAGAGCAAAAAAGAAAGAACTTGCCAAGATGATTACCCTAGAAATGGGGAAATTGGTTTCTCATGCTGAAGGAGAAATAAAACTTAGTGCTGAAATATTTGACTACTACGCCAAAAATGCAGAAGGCTTTTTAGCGGATAAAATATTAAATCCTGTTCACGGAAAAGCATTAATTAGGTATAGTCCTATAGGAGTATTATTTGGTATTCAACCTTGGAATTTTCCTTTTTATCAAGTAGCCCGATTTGCAGCACCCAATATTATGATAGGCAATACTGTTTTAGTAAAACACGCTGCCAATGTGCCTCAATGTGCCATTGCTATTGAGGAAATATTTGCAGAAGCGGGTGCACCACTTGGGCTTTATACCAATTTATTAATTACACATACACAATCAAGTAAATTAATTGCGGACAAAAGAATTAGGGGTGTATCACTTACTGGAAGTGAAGTGGCGGGTGCTAGCGTTGCAACAGAAGCAGGAAAACATATTAAGAAATCGGTTTTAGAATTGGGAGGCAGCGATGCTTTTATAATTTTAGAAGATGCAGATATAGACAAAGCGGTTGATTGGGCAGTTGTGGGAAGAATTAATAACAATGGACAATGCTGTGTGGCATCAAAACGCTTTATTGCAGTAGAAAGTATTGCAGATAGTTTTTTAGAAAAGTTTGCAACCAAAATGGCAGCGATAGTTGTGGGAGATCCTATGGAAGATACTACTCAGCTAGGGCCACTTTGTACAGAAGCTGCAGCGGTGAAAATTGCAGACCAAGTAAAAAGGGCAGTAGAAGGTGGTGCTAAAATATTGTTGGGTGGTAAGAGAGTAGCTGGCGAAGGTGCGTTTATGGAATCGACAATTCTTACAGATATGACAACGACTAATCCTGTTTTTTATGAAGAGTTTTTCGGTCCGGTTGCGCTATTCTTTAGGGTAAAAGATGAAGAAGAAGCTATTGCATTGGCAAATAATTCTCCTTATGGTTTAGGTGGTTCAGTATTTACCCAAGATATTGAAAGAGGCAAAAGAGTAGCTAATAGAATAGATACAGGAATGGTATTTATCAATCACCCTACATGGACACAGGCCGATTTGCCATTTGGTGGCACGAAAGGCTCGGGATATGGAAGAGAAATGGCAGAGTTAGGTCTTGATGAATTTGTAAATAAAAAACTTATAAGAATAAGTGAGCTAAGTGATCCTTTTTAAGAGGGCATTATCCACCACATAGGCACATAGACACATAGGTTTTTGATTGATTTATTATCTTGAAATCAAATCCTAAAACTATATTCGCTAAATTCTAAATGCTTGTTTTATCTCAAAGGAACATCTAATTCTTATTTTCTATGTGTCTATGTGACTATGTGGTTAAAAAAGCAAGTGGAGTAATATCAAAAAATGAAAATGTTTATCAATATCCTATTTATAGTAATACCATTAATTATTGTATTTCAAATCTACACTACTATGTCAGTAAATAAAACGCAAACACAGGATTATACTGTGGTAAAAGTGGAAGATAAATTTGAGATTAGGCATTATCCTGCGGCTACAATGGCGATGATTCATGAAAATACAAAGGATTATAAGGTATTGGGAAAAACTGGTTTCCGAAAACTTGCGGGATACATTTTTGGAGGGAACAACGAAAAGAAAAAGATGGCAATGACTGCGCCGGTACACATGAATATTAGTGATACAAGCGCAACGATGGCATTTGTATTGCCTAATTCTGCTACTGAAACTAGTTTCCCTAAGCCAAATGATGCCACCATAGCCATCCTAACTTCTGAACCAGAATTTGTTGCGGCAATTCAATTCGGTGGTTTTGCGTCTAATGATAATATTCATAAGCAAAAGCTTTTGTTGGAACAATTATTAATTGCAAAGGGAATTAAATATTACGGCAACTTTCGGTTTTTAGGGTACAATCCACCCTATCAAATACTTGGAAGACGAAATGAAGTGATTGTTTCTGTTAAGTGGGAATAGGGTTTTGAGGCAAAGAGGGGAGAGGTAAGGAGGCAAAGAGAATAGGGAATAGGAAATAGGTTGTAGAGGCAGGGCATGCCCTGACTAACCAAAAATAATGGAAATAGAAATGAAATAATTATTTCTGTGAAATGGGAAAAGGTTGTAGAGACAGGGCATGCCCTGTCTCTACGAAAATTTACATCAATGTAAAATGAATCAGATAGATAAAATCTGTATTGATATCAATCGCATAACTCAATTAATATTAAAAATAGTAACATGAAAAAGTATCAATTATTCACCTCCTATAAATTGGGAACTTTAGAATTGCCTAATAGAATTGTGATGGCACCAATGACAAGGTGTAGGGCAATTGGGAATATTCCAAACGATTTGATGGCCAAATATTATAGTCAGCGAGCATCAGCAGGATTGATTATTACAGAGGGAACATCGCCCTCGCCAAATGGATTGGGTTATGCACGAATTCCTGGCATTTTCAGCGAAGACCAAGTTGCAGGATGGAAAATAGTAACATCTGAAGTGCATAAATACGGCGGAAGAATTTTCGTTCAATTAATGCATACAGGAAGAATTAGCCATATTCTAAATATGCCCGAAGGTTCGGAAATTGTTGCCCCATCTGCTATAAAAGCGGTAGGTAAAATGTGGACAGATGCCAAAAAACTGCAAGACTATCCTACACCAAAAGAAATGACGGAAGAAGATATTGTGCTTACTCAATTGGAATATGTAGAAGCAGCAAGAAATGCAATAAAAGCCGGATTTGATGGGGTAGAATTGCATGGGGCAAATGGCTATTTGTTGGAAGAATTTTTATCGCCTAATACCAATAAACGTACAGATAAATATGATGGTAACATAGAAAATAGATGCCGTTTTGTGCTAGAAGTGGCTGAATCTGTTGCTATGGCAATTGGAAAGGAAAAGACAGGTATTCGATTGTCACCCTATGGTGTTGCGGGAGATATGCCCAATTATCCCGAAATTGATGCAACTTATAATTACCTCACAAAAGAATTGAATAAATTTGGTATAGCGTATATCCATTTGGTTGACCATTCATCAATGGGGTCTCCAGTAGTGCCAATTGAAGTAAAGCAAATGATTCGACACAATTTTAAAAATACCCTCATTATTTGTGGTGGCTATGACAAATACAGTGCTGAGGCAGATATTGAAAGTGGTTTGTGTGATTTGATAGGATTTGGAAGACCATTCATTAACAATCCAGATTTGGTAGTAAGACTTGAGGAAGAACAAGAATTGTCTCAAAATTTAAAAACAGATTTATTCTATACTGCAGATCAATATGGATATACTGATTATCCAAGATATAAAGCACCGGTTGTGTTGCAAATTCAATAGAATATTAGTTGCTGAATAAAGTTTTTAACTTCGTAATACATTCATTCTATTATGAAGTCTTCTAATAGCTTTATGTAGAAGATTCATCCTAATTACTTGAATTTTCATTTTTATTGCTGCATTTTTCTAGTGTGTTACATCACTTTTCACGCGAGACATTAGACTTTTCACGCAAGACATTGGACTTTTCACGCGATACATTGGACTTTTCACGCAAGACATCGGACTTTTCACGCGAGATATTGGGCTTTTCACACGAGACATTGGGCTTTTCACACGAGACATTGGACTTTTCACGCGAGACATCGGACTTCTCACGCAAGATGTCGGACTTTTCACGCGGGATATCGGACTTTTCACGCGAGACATCGGACTTCTCACGCAAGACATTGGACTTTTCACGCAAGACATCGGACTTCTCACGCGAGATATCTGACTTCTCACGCTAGTTATTCGACTACTCTCGCGCTACATTGGACTTCTCACGTTCAATATGTCACTTTTCATACAAGCTATAAAACTTTTCACTCGCAATATTGGTCTCATCTTTATATGAATAATACAATTCTTGTAGTGAATAAGATAATATTAGCCCAAGCCAGTCCACTCACCTTTGTATAACAACAATGTTGTTGTATTTTATACATAAATCTTGAACAGAAAAAAGTTTATTTCCATTGCAGGAGCATCCTTACTTGTAGCAGGAGGTGTTTATTATTTATGTTCCGATAAGCGTAATTTCATAAGAGCAGATATACAAGACATTGCTAAAAATAAAAGTCCATTTACCCAAGAAGAGAAAGCCATTTTATACCTAGCATCGTTAGCACCAAGCGGGCACAATGCACAACCTTGGTTGGTAAAATACATTGAACCATACCATTGGATTATTGGAAATGATTCTACTAGATGGCTAATGGGTGTAGACCCTACACAAAGAGAAACAATGCTATCGATAGGTGCATTTTTACAGAATTTAGAATATGCTGCCAATCAATGGGGGTATAATTGTGTGTTTACAATAATAGCTACAACTAATCAAGATGAAAATGTGGTTTATGCTAAGCTTACTAAAGCAATTCAAACAAGTTTTGTTACCCAAAAAATAGTTCAACGTAGAACAATACGATCCAATTATTTGAATGATGTTTTAAAAAAAGAAGATATTGCTTATTTAATTAACGACGATAAATCGAATGTTCATTACGTATCTAACACAATGAAAGAGCACCATTGGCTGAATGAACAAACTATAGAAGCCAATAGGATACAAGCTTATCGTGATGATGCGGAAAAAGAATTGGCCAATTGGATTCGGTTTACTAGTAAAGACGCTAAAGCACATTGCGATGGGCTTACAGTTGCAAGTATGGAAATAGAAGGCATTAGTGCATGGTATCTTAGGAGTTTTTATGACAGCAAAGATGTAATGAAAAAGGGTTTCAGGGAAAAGAGTATAAATACTGCAAATAAGCAAGTGGCTTCATCTGCGGGATGGATTGTAATTACGAGCAAAGATAATGCTGTATCAACATTATTGGAAACAGGCAAAAGATTGCAAAGGATTTGGTTGAAAGTGAGGGAAAGAAATATTGCCATTCATCCCATGTCACAAATTTTAGAAGAATATCCTATGCAACAAACGGTACAATCTTCTTTGGGGTTAAGCGATAGCATTCAATTTTTATTAAGGGTAGGATATGTTTCAGCTTATCCTGCTCCAGTTTCACTAAGAAGACCAATTGATTGGATTGTGAAGTAAGGAGGTAAAGAGGTAAAGAGGTAAAGAGGTAAAGAGGTAAAGAGGCAAAGAGGCAAAGAGGCAAAGAGGCTATGAAATTGGGATTGATTGATAAAAAAGTAGCCAATACAAGAATGCATTGGCTACAAAAAAAGAAAACAAAAGTAAAGGATTATTTCTTTAAAGCATCTCTTATTTCTGTCAATAATTTATCAGTACTTGAAGGTTCTGGTGGTTGAATAGTAGCTTCTTCCTTCTTTTTTGATGCATTAATACCTTTAATAATGAAGAAAACAACTAGTGCAATAATGATGAAATCAAGTAAGCTAGTTAAGAAAACACCATACTTAATTGCAATTTCTTCTACAGCTTTTATAACCACCTTACCAGCAGCGTCTTTTACTTCAGGAATGCCATCTTTAAGCACTACTTTCTTTGCACTAAAATCTACGCCACCAGTTAGCATGCTTACCAGCGGCATTACCATTCCATCAACAAAAGTGGTGGTGATTTTTCCAAATGCACCTCCCATTACAAATGCAATTGCCGTATCTACTAAACTCCCTCTTAAGGCGAATTCTTTAAACTCTTTATAAATGCTCATATATATTCTAATTAAACCTTTTAATTCTTTTTTGCTAAAACATAAATTACTGAACTACATAATCTTAAATTAGATGTAGCTCGAATGTTTGAGATTAGGCCGTTTAATGTGGCTTTAATTAAACTTGGTTTTCCATGTTTATATTCTTCACTCAGCATACTCACATATACGCTATCAAACCACATAGGGTTATAAGCAATTATTTCAAATCCTTTTTGTTCAGCCAATACTTTCATACTAGCAGGAGAGAAATGGTATAAATGTCTCGGAACATCATAAGCTGCCCATTGTGCTCCATAGTGGTAAGCATCATAACTTGTATAATTGGGTACAGCAATTACCAAACGTCCATCTTCTTTTAATATTTGAAAATACTGTTCTAAGTAGCCGTGTAGGTTGTGTACATGTTCAAGCACATGCCACATAGTTATACAATCAAATTGATTAGGGGTTAATGAAAACAATTCATTTGGAGCTAATAGCTGAATAGCATATCTATTTTGTGCTACTTCCCTTGCAGTATTATCGGGTTCTAATCCAAGTACATCCCAATTGGCTTGTTTCATTGTATTTAAAAATGCTCCAGTACCTGCACCTACATCAAGTAGTTTACCAGTTTGTTTTTTGCAAGTACTACTGATGAGTTTTCTTTTTTGTTTCAAAGTAATGTTTCGTACTTTGTGGTATAACTTGTTTACCAATCCTTCTTGGGTGTCGGAATGAGAAACATAATTTTCAGATTTATAGTATGGACCAATATTATCAGCATCAGGCACGTGCTGAGTAAAGCGAAGGGTACAATCGCCACATTCCCAAATTTCAAAAAAAGTATTGCTTACAGTATAATCCTTTGCTTTAAATTGAATGCTTATTTTAGGGCTTGCACAGCTAGGACATAGCTGATAACTGATTATTGATGACGACATTAAAAATTGAATAGATTAGATATTATAATAAAAGAGTGCACCAATCACCATTAGTCCAAGAACAATAGCGTAAATCCACCAATAATCCTCTTGTGTTTCCTTCACAATCTGCTCTAGCTTGTCTGCTTCAGTTTCTTCTGTAAGAATAAAGTTTTCTCCTACAGTATATAGCTCAACTAAATTGGCTCTAGTATCATTGGGATTGTTGAGTTTAATATCGCTCACTGTAGTCGATAGCGTTTCTTCATTAGGGATAAAAACGATATTACTCGCATCCATTCCATGTTGCAATTTACCAATACCAGGTAATTCAACTGCGATATTGTCTACAATATTGTTTAAAATAGATTGAGTAAACTCTTGGAAATTTCTAGCCGTTTGCCATTCCTCTACCCTCATTTCTTTACTTAAATAAATAATAAGATTTCTGTCAGCAATTGTTGCTGATTCTGATCTTGTAAAGTTTATTCTAGTTTGAGGAGCTTTTAATAATCCTTTTACAAAGTCGAGCGATGCTGGGATTTCCTCCATTGTAAAAGTGCCAATATTTGGTAAGACAAGCTTCTTGTTTACTAAAAAATATTTGTATAAAAAGGGATACATAAAACTTAATTATCTAAACGAATATACAGCTCCTGCTAATAATTGAAAACCTAACACTTGATATTGGTTCCAACGTTGATAGCGGTTGTTTAAAATATTATTAAACTGAACCCAAGCATTTACCTTTTTCATTATTGGAAATTCTGCACTTACGTTTACATCAAAAGCAGGACTTAAAGTGTTTGAAACACCTTTATTATCTCTATAATTACTGCCACCTAAAACATAAACATCGCTTTTTAGCGTTAAGTCGTTTAATACTTTCCAATGCATTGCTCCTGTAATCTCTAAAGGTAATAACCCGTAAGCTTTATCGTTCACATCAAGTTTTGTGAATTGGGTGAAGCTTGCACCACCTACTATAGAGAGTTTCTCTTGCACTTGGTAGTTTATCTCACCCTTCAATCTTATCGCTTTAATCTTTGGATCTCCAATTACTAAAAAATCTTGGTTACTACCTAAGACTGAATCATTTATAAATAAAGCTGCATTGGTAATTTTAAGGAAAGATAATCGAGTATTAAAAGTGAAATGTTTTAAGAAATTACCTTTAAGACCTACATATTCTTCAGTAAATCTTGTATTAAACATACTTGAAGGAGCTGCAATAAATGGATTGATGTCCACTAAGTTTTTGTAAGTGTTTTTTTGATAATATCCAATCCATCCGCCTTCTACAATAAACTTCGATTTTGCTAGCTTTCTTTCAATTGTAAAGTTGGGCAATAGATTAAACTTGCTATTATCCCAAGAAGGTATTAGCCCAAGATTCAATTTGAAATTAGGTGTTTTAAACCTAATTGAGGTATTGAAAGTGAATAAATTGTTATTGAGTGAAGCGGTATCTGGCAATATTTTGTTGGTATAATGTGTTACATCTACATCTGCACCGAGGTCAAGCATAAATATTCTTCCAAAGGATCTACTAACAGGTAATTTTAAATGAATAGTTGACTCTTTTGTATTGCTTGTGTTGCTAAATAGGTTCACTAATATTTGAGGATGATATAAAATACCATAAGCGGTGGGTTGTTTATTTTCAAAACCTACTTCGGCGCCAATACTATTATACTTCTGGTGTAAACTATCTTTTGATAAATGCAAAGAGTCAGGCTGATAGCCGTACTTATAAATACTATTGTTGTCCCAATACAATTTTGAGGTTATTTCATAATCTTTTTTCACTACAAAAATCCCTTGAGCATCAATTCCGGCTTTGCTATATTGTTGTGCGGGAAGGCTACCTTTTGCACTTATGTATTTAGCATGAGCTGTGATCATTGATTTTGTCCCATTACCAAAAGATGCACCTGCTTCTAAATAAGGTGAAGTAAAACTTCCAAAACCTGCTTTTACATATTGATGTTGCGACCAAACAAAACTAGAATCTGCTGGTAAAGCCAATGGTTTTATTGGCACAGGTTGATATGAGAAAAATAAGTTTTGTGAGGGGATATTATAAATAAGCACTAATTTGTTTGTATCTAAAAGGGGAGTAGCAGCAGTAAAATTAATTTTAGCAGCATTCCTTAATGATGGCTTGAATGCCGATGTAATAATTACTTCCGTAGTAGAACCTAAAGCCGTATCCGGTGGTGATACAGTTGTGTCTTTCGCTACTAAATTTACCAAAATAGGTTCTTCTTTTTTTGTTGTTATGTTTGGTAAAGTCTTTTCAGGAGAAACCAATGTTTTGGACTCAGCTGCTTTATGAAATCCAACTGGTTTTATACTTGGGCCACCTTTTTGCGTTCTGCCTTTTTGGGCTTTAGACTTTTTTGAAGAACTGCTACTCCTTGATGTAGAAGTAGGCTTTTTCTTTTTTTTATGTTGTGCTTGCACCATTGAAAATGATAGTAATGCTATCATCATCATGATTAATATTTTTTTCATATCCACTTTCATGTTATTGCTTTTATTGAGGTGTTTCTACTTTATAAGATTTGTTTTTTTCTTTTGCTACATCAGCTAATTTGGTTATGGCTTCTTGTTTTAATTCTGTAATTGTACTGTTTTCAGAAACACTTTTATAGGTAGCTTCTGCATTAAACAAGTCGTTTTGTTTTACATATAAATCTCCTAAAAGCAAATAACTTCTAGTAACCCAAAATTCATAGGAACCTGCATTTTTAATTACATCAAAAGCAGCTTTTTCAACCAAATCATATTTAGCTTGCTTAAACAATATTTCTGCTATTCTATAGTGTGCTTCCGCACTAAGTTCTGCTTTGCCCAATGCAATTACTGATTTATAAGAATTAGTTGCATCTTCTAATAAACTATCAGCTTGATAACTTTTTGCCACTATCATATTGGCCATCATCTTATCATCTGTAGCAGTGCCTGTTTGGGTTAGCAATTCTTTTGCATTAGGTGTAGCTTCTTTGTATTGTTGAAGCTTAAATTGGCAGCGTAGCAATCCTCGCATAGATTCCAATTTGTTCTCTTGTTGGGTGGTAAGGCTTTTGGATATAGCAAAATATTTAGCAGCATTGGTATAGTCTTTCAAATTGAAATAATATATCCTGGCACTTTGCAATGCACTTCTTTCGGCATATTTGTTTGGTGCTTTTCCAGCAACTGTATTGTAAAACGGCAATGCAGCATTGGCATCTTTTGCAGTGATGTATATTTCAGCAGCAAAATAATTTGCTTCTACTGCATATTTCCCGTTAGGATATTGGTCAATATAATTCTGAAAACCAATCTTAGCTTTCTCAAAATCCTTAGCATCATATCTTAAAGCTGCTGCCCTATAAGTGAGAGAATCTGCTTCTGCCGCGGAAACAGTTCTACCGTTCTGCTGCATAAAGTTGATATAATCACTCGTTTTTTGACTATTTACATAGACGTCTTTAATGTATTCAAGGGCTTCTTCGCTTTCAGGTGAATTGGGATATTGTTTTACAAGTTGCGTAAAGTGTGTTAATGATTCTGCACTTTTATCGGTATTATAATAAGAAACACCCGTTTTTAATAATGCTTTTGGCCAAAGAATAGTTGCTGATGGGTTTGCCAATATTTTTTGCAATGGAGCAATAGCTTCTGCATATTTTTCATCCGCTAGATACACATTGGCAATTTCTAAGTTGGCTTCACCTGTTAATGGAGAGGTAGGGAACTGCTCATTTAAGCTTTGCAATAATGCAATTTTATCTCCATTTTTATTCATTGCACCTGCTATAATACCTTTTTGAAACAGGGCATAGTCAGCAGTTTTTAAATGTTGAGAAAATACTCCATCATAGATTACTAATGCAGGTTTGTATTGCTTTAACATGTAATAACAATCTCCACTTCTCAAATAAGCATCTTGTTGTAGAGCAGAGGCATTTGCTGTTAATATTGGTGCCACTTGAAGAAAGTGCTTTAATGCCTCTTTATACAATTCTTTTCTTAAATAACAATATGCCAAACTATACTTCGCATTGGTTGCATTTATCTCGCCATTTGAACTTGGATTATTTAGGTATTTGGTAAAATAAGTTATTCCATTTTCAATTTCATTTGAGCGATAGGCAATTTCACCTTTCCAGAAATAAGTAAAGGGTAATAACTGGTTATTGTAAGGTACAGTTGTTAGGCGGGTAAGCAATTTATCTGCATCAGCTAATTGTTGGTCATTAATCAGTTCTACTGCTCTACCATATAGTATTTTGGGATATATCTTTTTTACCGTCTCGCTTTGAACCCTCAAACTTTCAAACAAACTCAATGCATCTTTATAATTACTTGTATTTGACAAAACACCTACTAGAAGTTCTTTTGCTTCTTGGGTATTGGTACTTGTTGGGTATTTAATGATAAACTTTTGAAGTTCAGATAAGGCAATATCCATATAACCAAGTTCATAAGAGAGTTTAGCATAACTAAATGTTGATATTTCCTGCTGTATTTCATTGCTGCTATTGCTAGAACAAAACAAAAATGCATTTCTCGCATTCACTTTTTGGTTGGTTTTTAAATACGCATCAGCCAATAAATACATACTGTTTTGTGCTAAAGAATCTTCTTTACCTCCTAATTGCTTAAAACCATCAATACACTTTTCCCAATTAGCAGTTTCGTAGTAGCAATAGCTTAATTCATACAAGTTTTCTCTACTTACTTTTCCAGATTTATTGATGTATTCTTCTAAAAAAGGTAATGCTTGTTTAAATTGTCTTTTATCAAAATACAATTGTCCTAATAATTGTTTTAATTGCAAATCATAGTATTGACCACCTTTTTCAATTAGCTTTTCAGCGTAAGCAATTGCTTTTTCTCTTTCATTACTAAAATAATAAATCTCTGCTATATAAAAAGGAACCACTTTAGAATAAGTAGCTTCAGTTTCTGCTATTTTAAAACAAGAAAGGGCTTCTTTATAATTCTTTTCTCCGAAAGCGATGAACCCATAGTAATAATTGGCATCAATAAAATTAGAGTCAGTAGATATTTGGCGAATAGCATTAAACAATGGTTTTGCATCTTGAAACTGTTGCAACGTAAAATGGCAATAAGCTTTATGAAACTTCATTTCACCAATTTCTGCATTGGTCAAGTTGTCTATTCCAGTTTTATTATAGCAGCTTATGGCTTCTACATAATTATTATTTCTAAAATAATACTCAGCCAATTGAAAGCTCATCATTTGCACTCTAGGAATATTGTTTTCCAATTCAATAAACTCTACTGCTTTGGGTTTCATTGCAGCATCGTTTAGCTTTAAGCCACAAGTAATGAAGTAGAATTTGCTTTCTAGAAGTACATAGTTAGGATAATTGCTTTTTACTGCTCCATTGTTGTTCATTGCTCTAAATATTGGATAAGCAAGGCTGTATTGTTCTTTGCTATAGTATTCTTTAGCCAATTTAAATTCGGCATCAACATCGCTTGTAATTTGTGTGAATTGTGCAAAACCTACCATTTGGAAAGTTGCCAACAAAACCAGTGTAACGAATCTTTTGATAATAGGGTACATATTTATTATTAAAAACCAACAGTTTGAATGAGATATAAACGTATCTAAACATTAAAAATTATCTTTTGCATTTATTTTAACCCAGATTATGCATCTAAGAATTCTAATAATTAATTGCATCAAATAACTATATATAATGTAATAGTAACCTTGCAAACATCGTTTGTTTTTATTGTTTAATTCTATCCTTCACAATCTATTTAGTTTTTTGATTGGAAAGAAGGGGCTTTTAAGGGGTTAAGATATCTTGCATTTCTGGGAAGTTGCAATATTTCTGAGCAGAAGTACTTTTTAATTTCTATTAAGTTAGATACATCTAAAAGTAGTTTTACTTCTAAAAATCGAAGTGAAATATTAATGTAGATTTTTATTTCAATGATGAATATCATATTGGTATTCGATTTTACCCTTTTTAGGAATTCTTGCTACAAATATTTCTTTCTTATCAAAGATATATGTGTCAATTTACAAATGAGTTTAGTTGATCTTTTGATTGATTTAGCTAGATTACACCGTATTGAAGTCATGTTTATTTTTACATCAACCTAATTACACCGTATTAAGGTCATGTTCAGTTGTACAAGGCCTGTCGGTAATTACCATGTGGTCATATTTAATTGTACAAGCCCTGTCGGTAATTACCATGTGGTCGTGTTCAGTTGTACAAGCCCTGTCGGTAATTACCATTTGGTCATATTTAATTGTACAAAGCCTCATGGTAGTTACCATGTGGTCATTTTCATTTTAAAATGGCCTGTTGGTAGTTACCAAGTGTTCATTTTTTTTATAAAATGCCCTGTCGGTAATTACCATGTGGTCATTTTCATTTTAAAATGGCCTGTTGGTAGCTACCATGTGGTCATTTTTATTATAAAATGCCCTGTCGGTAATTACCAAGTGTTCATTTTTTTTTGAATATGGCCTGTTGGTAATTACCATGCGTTTTTTTTTCATTTTTCAAATATGACTACTTGGTATCTTCTTATTTCAGGTTTATAAAAACAAATAACCCAATCCTATATAATGCGTATAGAAAATAATATGGTAGTTTCTATTATTGCTTATTGTATAGTAAGTCTTACATATTATATTTCTACTCTTGTAGGTGCTTTGTTTGCCTTTGCCTATGCATTCCTTTTCACTTTGCTCTTTGCCCCCCTTGCCTGCTAGTTTTTGTACTTCATTGCATCTAATTACCTCTTCCCACTTTTTAAATAACCGATTGCCGAGTCTGAGCTCATTTAACTTAAGTGCATGGTCAAATACTACAAACGTTAAATCCCTCCAATACAAACCAAAATTAAAAAAGGTAACAATTTGGTAACTTGCAAAACACAATAAAAGCGATGGTTACTAATAGTTTTGCCGCGATTATGCGTATTTTATCTTCTTTACTTACGATTTTACAACACATTAACCCCTATTGGCTATTCTGCCACCCCAAATTGTATTTTTTAGCGAAAGCAATTAAGAATAATAATTGAGTTACAATCTTTTAAAAATTCACATTTATTAGTTATTTATGAAGCAGCAGTACAAGTGTTACTCGAGTGCAATTACTACAAATAAAGTAGGCAATTCACCAGCAAAAACAAAGTTTATGAGAAAATTACTACTACCACTGTTGGTAGCTTTTGCGTTTGTGGCAGGGATGCCTTATTTTGGTTTTTCACAACAAGTAATCGGGACATTTCCAGTTATGGATGGTGGTTTTGAAAATCAAACTGCTGGAGCTTTAGGAACTACTTTAAGTTCAACTTTGTGGACGAGACAAAGCCAATCTGGAGCATCTAGTTCAATTGTAACTACTTCCCCTAGATCTGGTTCGAAATATGCATCAGTCACAAATGTTACAACTGTTTCAAGAGGTTTACAGTCTCCGCAAGATGCCACTGCTGCAAAAGGTCCGGCTGCAAGTACTGCCTATATAGTACAGTTTTTTGTAAGAAATACTTCTTCTGTAGCTTCATTCCAGGTTAGTGTAAACACTAATGGCACAACCAATACTGCTTACAGTACAGCAGCAACATTAAATGCTAATGCTAGTTGGACTAAACAAACTTTTGCAGTAACTTCTGCAACCTCAATTCCAACAACTGCTGGTATATTAATTTTAGGAAGGTCTGCTGCTGGTTCTTTTGATGTAGATGATGCAGTTGTATACGCGGGTTCAACTGCTGATGTTAGTGCGCCAAGCTCTCCAACTGGAGTAACTGTTGCACCAAATGCAACCACACCTGCAACAAAATTAGATGTGAGTTGGACTGCCGCTTCTGGAGGAGTTGATGGTGGAGGATATGTTGTTGTACGATATGCAAGTTCCGCTCCAGTATCTGGTGATGATCCAAATCAAAATGGTATTTATGCTGTTGGAAATACAATTACAGTAACCAAAACAGGTACTGTTGCTTATATAGGTACTGGTACCTCTTTTACAGATGCTAGTCTTACAACAGGTACAACCTACTATTACAAAGTTTATTCTGTTGATAAAGCTTTTAACTATTCATCAGCGCAAGCAGTTGGTGGTACATCTGGCACACCTGCAGCTGCAGCAACACCTACAAAACTTTCTATTTCAACAATTGCTAATCAACAAACAAATACAGGTTTTAGTGTTATTGTAACCACTCAGGATGCGTCTAGTAATCCTACGAATGTGTCTAGTAATACCACAGTTACTTTAACTTCTAATGGAAATGCAGGTGCAATTGGCGGTACAACAACTGGTACTATCAATGCAGGATCTAATTCTGTAACAATTATTGGTGTTACACTTCCTTCTGTTGGTACAGGAGTTACTATAACGGCGACAGCATCTGGTCTTACATCTGTAACGAGTGGAACTTTTAATGTTTATTCTGGTTGTACAACTCCTGATATAGTCACGAGCGTTTCTGCATCTAATGGAAATACGCAATCTGTTTTAGCTTGGACAAATGGTTCTTGCTTTGATGAAATGTTAGTAGTTGCCAAAGCAACAGCATTTACTGCTGCAACTCCTACAGGTGATGGAGCTGCTTATACAGCAAATGCTAGCTTCACTGGCGGTGGAACTGCTTTTGATGGTGGTGTGGTTGTTTACAAAGGAACAGGAACAGGTGTTACGGTTACTTCACTTACTAATGGAACTACATACAATTTTAAAGTCTTTACAAGAAAAGGAACAAACTGGTCTAGTGCGGTATCTACAACTGCAACACCTGTTTTACCTGGCTATTATTGGAATGGTGGAAACCCTGGTGGAACTACTGCAAATGGTGGAACTGGTACATGGGGAACTTCTAGTGCATGGGTTCAACCAACTAATCCAGGGGCTGCTGCTACATGGGCAGATGGAAACAATGCTTTTTTTGCAGGTACAGCAGGAACAGTAACAATAGATGCTTCAAGGACTGCTACAACTAATTACTTTAATACAGACGGTTATACACTCACTACAACGGGTGGTGCATCAACTATAATACTCTCTGGAAATTTAGTCTTAGCAAACAATGTTGGATTAACGCTGGCTCCTATTACCGCTGCCCCTTTATCCATAAATAGTGTTCCTGCTTCTACTGGGGCTAACATTACTCTTTCAGCTACTGCTGCTACAGGTGCTGCAAATAGGATTAACTTAGTAGGTACAACTCCAACTGTTGGGGTTAATACCAATATACTAGGTAGTGGGGTAGGTTATACTGGCTATGTATCTACTACTACAGGTGCAACCATAACTGGCAATATCACTAATAATTCTTCTGCGGCAATACTTGAATTAGGAGCTACTAGTGGCAACACATTATCTGTTTCTGGTAACATATCAGGCTCATCTACTGGTGGTTTGGTATTTGCTGCCGGTACTTCTGGTGGTGCAGGCACCATAACTTTAAGTGGAACCAATTCCTATTCTGGACCTACTATTTTCAATTCAGCAAGCAGTGGCATCATTAAATTAGGTAGTACCTCTGCTTTTCCTTCTACCACAGATGTAACAATGGCTTATAGCAGTAGTAATGGAGGTGTTTTGGATTTGAATGGGTTTAACCAAACAATCGCTTCTCTTACTAATGGTGTTGGTGGTGGTTCAATAAAAAATACTGGTAGTTCAGATGCTACTTTAACTATCAACGGTTCTACTTCAACAAGTTTTGGATTAGTAATAGCAGATGGTACTACTAATAAAACTGCCTTAACCAAAGCAGGAACAAGCACATTAACCCTTTCTGGTGCTAATACTTACACTGGTGGAACTACTATTACGGGTGGTACTTTAGCTTTAGGTACTACTAATGTTCTTGCAGATGCGGGTGCTATAACTTTAAATGGTGGCACATTCAGTACTGGTGCAACTACAGGTTTTAATGAAACAGTAGGTACCTTAAACTTAAGTGCTAACTCTACTATAGCTTTAGGTACTGGAGTTCATAGTTTATCTTTCGCGGCTAGCAATACAGTTTCTTGGACTGCTGCAACTACACTAACTATAACTGGTTGGTCCGGGTCTGTAAATACATCTGGTACTGCTGGTAAAATATTTGTTGGTGCAAATGCCTCAGGATTAACATCAACACAGTTGGCTCAAATTACTTTTACAGGCTTTACTGCTGGTGCTACGATATTAAGCACAGGGGAAATTGTACCTCTTTGTACGCTACCTACAGTTACTTTCACTTCTGCTCCTACTACCGCTTGTACTGGAAATAGCATAGTTTATACAACTCAAGCTAGTCAAACAAATTATGTTTGGTCCTTCTCTGGTGTAGCAAGTACTGACTATACTATCGTTTCTGGTGGTACTACTTCTTCAAATACGGTAACAATTACTTGGTTAACTGCAGGTGCAAAAACTGTTTCAGTTAATTATACCAATACTGCAGGATGTAGTGCAGTAAGCGCTACTGTAGCGAATACTACTAGTACATTAACAGTAACTCCATCAATTACCATAGCTGCAAACCCAGGATTATCAATTTGTAGTGGTACATCGGTAACATTTACACCTACGCCTACCAATGGAGGTACACCTAGTTATCAATGGTTTTTGAACAATGTACCAGTGGCTACCTCAACTACTTATTCTTCTTCTGCTTTTGCAAACGGCGATTTAGTAAAAGTAACATTAACTGCTAGCGGCAGTTGCTTGAGTTCAACAACAGCTACTTCTGGTGTTTCAACAATCAACGTTACAGGTTCAGTAACACCAACAATCTCAATAAGTCCTGCAACAAGTGCTACTACTTGTATCAATACGAATTTAGCATTCACATCTTCTACATCAAATGCTGGAAGTAGTCTTCCTGATTGGTATGTCGGCGGTGTTTTAGCTCAATCTTCAAGTGCAACATTCACATTGAATAAATCTGTTGCTACATTTTATGCTGTTGTTGCTAAATTAAGTAGCAATGCTGGTGGTTGTATAGTTAGTACAGAGCAAAGCTCTTCAACTACTACAGTAACTGTAACTGCTCCTACAACTATTCCTACAATTAGTATTAGCCCATCTTCATCTACTATTTGTAGTGGTAATTCAGTTAATTTCACTTCTACAATTGCTAATGGTGGCACCCAAAATGCCAATTGGTATGTAGATGGTAATTTGGTTTCTTCAAATTCAGCTACTTATAATCTTGCTACTCCTTCAGTTGGTAGCCATACAGTATATGCTAGTTTAATTAGTGATGCTGGTGGTTGTGTTTCAAGTGCAACCCAAACATCTTCCACTTCTACTATTACAGTAAATGCAAATGTTGCTCCCTCAGTTTCAATAGCTGCTTCTGCAACATCTGTTTGTACTGGAACCGCTGTAACCTTCACAGCTACTCCTACAAATGGTGGAACAAGCCCAGTTTATGCTTGGTATAAAAACACTGTTATAGTAAGTGGTCAAACTGGATCAACTTACACCTTGTCTAGCCCTGCTAACAATGATGCTGTATATGCAATATTAACCCCAAGTGCAGAAATTTGTGTAAGTCCAGCTACTGGAACGTCTAATACTGTTAATATCTCTGTCGCTACATCTTTACCTACGGTTACAGCTATATATGCTACTAGTGCTGTAATCTATAGTGGTCAATCAGTAAAAGTAGGTGCTAGGTTTACTAGTCCAAGTGCAAATCCTACCTTCCAATGGTATAATGGTGCATCTGCCATTTTGGGTGCAACTGACTCTATATTTACAACTACAAGTTTAGCATCAGGTAGCAATGCCCTCACATTAAAAGTTACTGATGCAAATGGTTGTGCTGCAACTACCGCATCTCAAGCCATTTCTGTACTTGCACCTACAGCTTTTACTGCTGGGAATATAGTAATAGAAAGAGTTGGAGAACAAGCAATTGACTATTCTTCACATGCTGGTAAAGTATTTTTAGATCAATATACAACAAGCGGCTCTTTGGTTTCTTCTGTAACAATGCCTTATTCTATTGGTTGTTATCCTTCAGCTTCTAATTTTAGTTTAACCACAAGTGGAAATGCTACTTCTGAAGGGTTCATTACTTTATCATCTGATGGTAAGTACATTTCTGTTCCTGGTTACAATATTCCATTAGGAATAGTAGCTGTTGCAAGTACAGCAACTGCTACTTCAACAAATAATCCTGCAACAATTAATTATCGTTCTATAGGTTTAGTAGGGGCAGATGGTAAAGCAACTGTTCCATTAGCTTCTGATATTTTAACTGCAAATAACATTAGAAGTGTTGCTTCTGATGGTACCCAGTTTTGGGCTAATGGTGCTTCTGGGTTTTATTATTTCACTAATTCTACAGATAATTCATCCAAACAATATGCAGGTACCAATATGCGTTCGTTAAGCATTTTTAATGGTACTTTGTATGTTACTTCTGCTTCGACTCCATACATTGGTTTAAATACTTTGGGAACAATCGCTTCATTGAATGATAATGGAACGGCTTCTCAACAATTAGTTGGTGCTGGTGGCACAAATTCAACAAGTCCTTATGCATTTGTATTTAGCCCAACAGGTGATGCTGTTTATTTCGCTGATGATTCGAAAGGAATCGTGAAATACACTACAACCGATGGAGTAAACTACAATTATGCTTATAATTTAACTGCAACAACTTCTAGAGGTATTATAGGTGATTTCTCTGGTACTTATCCTAAATTGTATGCTACTACGGCCTCAAATACAAGAGGTAATACTTTAATTTCCGTAGAGGATAGAGGTACATTAACTTTATCTACAGCTACTCAAGTTACGTTGGCAACTGCACCATTTACAACAACAACTGCAAATACCACTGGTAATGTTGTTGCTGGAAATCTAAGTTCTCAAGGTGGTTCTGTATTCAAAGGATTGTCATGGGCACCTGCTGCAACTCAAAATGGTTATACTTATGTAAATACCTCTTTCCGTGGTACAGCATTTAATTCAGCTTTTGGTACTGCATCTATTGGTATAGCTGTTACAAACTCAAGCAATTCTTTTGGTTTTGCGGGTAAGTTTATTTCAAGTAATGTAACTGTAACACCTCCTATAGGATATGAAATTTCTACAAGTGCTACATTCTCTACTTTTTATACAAATAGTAGTCCTCTAACAATTTCAGCAGCTTCTTTATCTGAAACATCTGCAAATTCTATTTATCAGATTTATGTAAGATTTAGACCAACCGCTTCTGGTACACAAAATGGGAATATAACTATTACTTATGGTGCCAATACTAAAAATGTAGCAGTAACTGGTAATGGCCTAGCTCCAACTACTTATTATTATGTAAGTGGGTTATTAACGGTAGCAAGTAGTTATACTGATAATGGTCTTTCAACTGGTACAAAAGCAACTGATCTATCTCAAACTAATACTACATGGTATATTCAATCAGGTAATATTGGAACAATAAATGCTAATTGGACTTTAGGTGCAAATTCAACTATATCTGTAGGCGGAGGAAGTAGTCCATTTACATTAAATGTTTCTGCTGGTAAATTAACATTTGGTAGTGGTGCAGGAATTAATGTTGCAGGTAATGGCACTTTAAATTGGTATGATGTTACTGCCCCTAATTTAACTTCAATATCTACTGGAAGTACGATAAATTATGCCGGAACAAGTATTAGTCAAACAATTGCTACTGCGACATATTCTAATCTAACTTTTAGTGGATCAGGTACAAGGGTATTTAATTCCGCAACTTATACAATAGATAATAATTTTACAGTTGCAACAGGTATTTCTGTTACTCCAAATAGTTCTTCTATTTATTTTAATGGTGCTACTCAAAATGTTCCAGGTATAACTTATAATAATTTGACTATTTCAAGTTCTAGTATTGCTACTGCTGCCGGAAATATTACTACTAATGGTACTTTAGTTATCGAACAAGGTACATTTTCAATTCCAGCTGCATATTCTTATACTCAGCTTGGTACTGTTGTAACTATCGGTACAGGTAGTGCCGGAAACCCGTGTGTATTAAGCGTAAATGGTACATTCAGTAATGGAAATACAACAGGTACTACATGTGCTTCGTTTACTTTAAATACTGGTGGTTCAGTAGTATTTGGCGCTTCAACCAGCGTATATAACCACAAAGGCAATAGCGGTTCTATTCCAAAAGCAACATGGAATGCAGCATCAAATTGTAATGTGACAGGTATTACCTCAACAGCAATACCTTCTTCAAGCTTTAGCCAAACATTTGGAAACTTTACTTGGAATTGTGCTAGTCAAGGTTTAAATATCACAGTAAACACTTCTAGCTTTGCAACAAGTGGAGCTTTTAATGTAGCAGCTACAAACACCTTTTACGTTGCATTAGATGCAGCAATTGCTACTAACTACACCAATACATTTGGTAGCATTGATGTTTCTGGTGGTACTTTATATACATGTTTAAGATCTTCAACTTTTGCTCCTACTTCTACTGTAACGGTTAGTGGTAATATAACAGTTTCTGCTACTGGTATATTAAATCTTGCAGGTGGTACTACGTCAGCTACATACTCTTCTACTAATATTGCTACCAATTTAAGTGTTGGTGGTGATATCATAGTTGCTTCAACTGCTTCATTTACTGCAAGTAATACTGATGCAACAAATGGTAAATACAATCATGGTAAAATTACTTTTACTAAAGTTGGTACACAAACTTATACCAATGCTACAAGTGGTGCTAGATTTGATTTTGCTGTTAATTCTGGATCAACTGTTAAGTTGGGTAGTTCTATTACTCAAACCTATACTAGTTCTACAGATTATGATGGATTAACATTAAATAACGGAAGTGTTTTTGACATTAATGGATTTACATTAACTGCAAATAACATTTCAGGTGCAGGTAAATTGAAAGGTTCTGCTTTTTCGAATTTAGTAATAAACGGAAATGTCGCTAATACTTTATACTTTGAAGGTACTACCGCAGGCATTAGTAATTTAGTGAAAAACTTAACAATTACTAACACAAATACTACTACACTTGGAAATTCACTTTATGTAGTAGGTGTTTTAACACCTTCAAATGGTACTTTAGCAAGTGGAACTTCCAATGTAACTGATGCACAAGGTGTTACAAGACAGGGTTATTTAACTTTAAAATCAACAAGTATAACTAACTCTGCTATTGTTGGAACTGTTGGTGGAAGTATTACTGGTAAAGTAACAGTAGAACGATTTATACCTAAAGGTTACCGCGGATACAGAGATTTATCAGCAGGAGTTGCTAATGCAGGTAATATGTTTGATAACTGGCAAGAAGGAGGAGTTTCTACAAGTGGATATGGAATCTTTATTTCAGGTCAAGTTGGAAGCAGTAAAGGTTTTAATTCTTCAACTGGTATTGATTTTACGAAAACTATAGATTCTCTTAACTGGAATGCATACTATAGCAATGCCAATACAAATTCATATTCAACTGGTAAATTACAAGGAACTCATTGGTTTTATATTTTAGATACTAAGTCTTTAATAATAGATCCTTATCAACCATATCGTGTTTTGGTAAGAGGTGATAGAAGTTTTAATATGTTCGACACCTTGCATATTGCTGGAACTAATGGTAATACTAATATGGTTAATGCAACCACTATTAGAACAACTGGCAACCTAATTACAGGTAATGTAGTTTATAGTAAAACAGGTGTTTCAAACACTATTTTTTCTTCTTCTACAACTAAGTTGAATACTTCTACAAATTCAGCTGTTAGCGTTGTTGCAAATCCTTATGTAAGTGCTGTTGATTTATCTCAAGTAAGTGTAGCAGGTATAGATGGGTCAATTAGTAACAAGTTGACTAAATTCTATCTTGTTGACCCAACATTTAGTTCTACAGGCACTTATGTTACAGTTCTAAACGGTGTATCCACTCCAATTCAGTCTAAGGCAACTAGCATTTTACAACCTGGACAATCAATTATAGTTAAAAGAGATGGTACTTCAACTGATCCAACCATCACTTTCACTGAATCAGCGAAAGTGACCAATACTACTCAAACAGCGGTGTTTGGAGTAAATAGCATCAATAGAATGGACTTCACGTTGCTAAGAAAATTACCAACAGATAGTATTTATAGCCTAACAGATGGAGCAGTAGCGGTATTCAAAGCAGGATATAGCAATGGCTATAGCAGCTATGAAGATGCGGCCAAGTTGAACAATGCCAATGACAATATCTCCATTTTACATGGCAATGTAAACCTAAGTATTGATGGTAGAGCACTAGCAACTGCAACTGATAGCATTGTATTGAAAATAGCTTCATTAAGCACAAAAGCGTATCAATTGCAAGTTGATGGAAGTTCATTCACTGCGAATGGTTTAACTGCTTATTTGTATGATGCTTATTTGAAAACTACTACTGCATTAACTTCAGGAGTATCTACTATTGATTTTACAGTTGATAATAATACAGCAAGCTATGCAAATAGATTTGGCGTAGTGTTCAAACCAACTGCACCATTGAGTGTGAAAGCAATCTATGCAAGTGCAACATTGAAGAATGAAATAGCTACTATCAATTGGAATACACAAGGCGAAGAGAAAGTAGCTACTTACACAGTAGAAAAATCAACAGATGCTAAGAATTTCAATAAAGTAGGAGAGGTAGTAGTTGCTAAGAACAGCAACACTGCTAGCTATAATGCAACAGACAAGAACATTGCCAATGGCAATACTTACTACCGCATTAAAGCAACCAACTTAGATGGTTCAGTTCAATACAGCAATATTGCTAAACTAAGTACTTACAACCTAGAACTTAGCACCTATAACTTATACCCTAATCCATTAAAGGGTAAAACATTTACTATCCAAATGAACAATGTTGCAGCAGGTAAATACACAGTAATTATCTATGATGCATTAGGTCAAAAAGTGGTGAATCAAGTAATTGTACATGAAGGAGGAATAGCCAATCATACAATCAATACTGGAACACAATTGTCAGCAGGTGTTTACACTGTAAGTATCCTAGGTTCAGAAGGAAAAGTAAGTGAAACAAAATTATCAGTACAATAAAGGAAATTCAAAAGAATCCCAACAGTCTTAAAAACTATTGGGATTTCTTTCATTATTAAAAAGAAAAAAAATGAAAAAGTTAATCATATATATAGCAATGTTGCTATTAACAATTGGAGTAGCAAATGCACAAACACCAGATCCTAATGATCCAGGTATTGGCGGACCAGGAAGTTCTTCAGTAGGTGGACCAAGTAATGATGGTGTCCCAGTAGTTCCTTTTGATGGAGGGATGAGTTTGCTATTAATAGCTTCTGGTGTTAGCTACGCATCAAATAAGTTAAAAAAGAAAAAGAATATCTAAATTCAATTATATAAACAAAAAAACCGTTGGATTTTTCCAACGGTTTTTTTGTTTATATTGCTTTATCAGCTATAAATTTGCTCCTTAATTTTATTTCGAAAATTGCAATTGATCTTTTATGTTTAAGTATTTTTTATTAATAATTCTTCTAACTAGTTTGGTTTCTTGTAAAAATTTTATGGAGAAAATGAATCAATCAATTACAAGTGATAGTTCCTCTCAAAAAAAAGAGGAAAATGATTTAAATAAATCACAAAGTAAAGAAGATGCTGATTTAGATAAACCATCAATGATTGTTGAACCAACTATTGTACGACCCCAACTTTTTTTGGCAATGAAAGAAGAAGTTAATTCTGAAGATGAAGCTCAATCAAGATTGAAGAATATTTTAAGCAATCTCACATTTATTCAAGAGAAACACCATTTAAAAAGAGTTGCTGCTCCTGCTGCTTGGAGGCAAACGCTTCCTAATAGTTTTATTGTGGAAGGTGGTGTAGTTTTAGAAGAAAAGTTAACTGTAAATGAAACTGGGACTTATTATAAACGTACCAAAAGATGCAGTGCAGTGGTTGCACATTTTTATGGAAAGCGTTCTTTCCTTTCTAAAGCATATGATGAACTATTTAAATGGGTAAAAGAAAACAACAAACAAGCTATTGGGACTCCTTGGGAAGTATATGAATCTGAATCTAGGCTATTTAAATTAGACTATGGTTCTTTACAAACCGATGTTTATCTTGAATTTAAGTAGAAGTATAAAAATTATAAACCTTAAATATTGCTATTCAATCAATTTAGTTGTATCAACATTACCTGTGAAAACAGAAGTTATTCTTCTTGCAGCGTAAATGTTTCTATTAAATTTATTACCTAAAATAATCAGCGTTGCACTGTCTTTTATCAGTCTTGTAAACACCGTATTATTCCCATGCCACCATCCATTATGATACACAATTGTATTGTCTGGATTTATTAATAATCGCCAACCAAGACCATAATTGTGTTGCCCTCTGTGTTCATTACTATAGCCCATAAAAGCTTGTTGGTTAAGGGTGTTGGTACTTACAAAAACACCAGCATACAATGCTTTATCCCATTGAAGCATGTCTCTTACTGTGCTATAAACACATTTATCGCCATAAACACAATCAAATTTTTCTATTCTAGCTGGCGTGTTTCCATTGTATGATGGAATGTAATTAGGAATTTCTTTTTGTGTAAATACAAAACTATTCATCATGCAAAGTGGGGTAAATACACTATCCTTCATGTAAGTAGGAAATTGAATGGCTGTTACTTTTTCAATAATTAATGCCAACAATACATAGTTGGTATTGCAATATTTAAATGCCCTATCAGGAGGGCATTCAATTGCAGGCTTTTTTACAATCATCCAATTTAATACATCTTGGTTGGTAGCTTGACCTACAAAAGCGGATTGTTTGTTTCTAACTCTTCTTCTTATAGTGATTAATTTACCATGCCTACCCCTTCTTCTCGTTACTTCTACTTCTGTATCTCCAACCATAAAATATATGTAATTAGAAAGTCCGCTTCTATGTGTAAGTAAGTTCTTTATAGTGATATTCTTGTAAGGAAACGTAGGGAAAAACTTTTGCAAAGTATCGCTTAAACTAAGCTTTCCTTGTTCCATTAGCCTCAAAATAACCATGGCAGTAAAGGTTTTTGAAATGGAAGCTAAATGAAAAGGCGTATTTGCAGTAATGGGCGTTTTAGATTCAAAATTGGCAAAGCCATGATAATCTTCAAAAACAATTTCGCCATTTTTGGCAGCCAATATAGCACCATTAAAACCCTTACTTAATAAGGTGGTATGGTACAATGGAGTTATTGAATTTGCATAATATTCTTTCTCTTTTTCGGTTAATGAACCTCCTTTTACACGACTAAAATAATTGGGTGCAGATTGTTTAATAGGTTCTTTAGGACTATTGTTACAAGCTAATAAAAGAAAAGAAAGAAAAGGAAATATCATGCCTCGATACATTGTTTTTTTAAGTTATTTAAGACACACAAATATAGGGGAATGGCTATGCGGTTTTATACAGGGGATTCGCAAAATTGGAAAATGTATATATATGTTTTTGTCTTTTTGGCTTTTTGCCAATGCATTTAGTCGTTTTTTAAAGCATTAGTTGCAAAATCTATGGCTTTTCTCAATTTATATTTTATTGGCTGCATACTTGTTAAACTCAATCTTGGTTTATAAGGTTTTTAATGCCCAATTGGTCTATTATACATGCCTAACTGCATTTCGAGCATTGATTCACTTTTCAGGTACAACAAAATTTTATAAAGCATATTATCCTTTGATGAATTTACTTTGAGCCATAAAAAATTGTTATGATGATTAAGGTAAATGCTGTTTCTGTTTTACTCTTTTCTTTTCTACTTTTTAGTTCTTTCAACTTATTTGCACAATTAGATTTTAGCGCTTTTAATAAAAAATTAGATGTGTATAAATCAGAATTAGGCACTCATTTTTCCTGTGTTGTTCAGCAAGAAGGGAAAGTGCTTTTCAAGAAAGAAACAGTAGATTTTGATATAAAAGAACCCGGTGCATTAGGTAGTAGTAGTCAATGGCTTACTGTTGCCTTAGTAATGGTTGCTGTAGATGAGGGAAAGATTTCATTGGACGATTATGTGGGCAAATATTTACCCATTTTCAATACCTATGGAAAGAAATTTATAACCATTCGCCATTGTATTACTCATCAAACTGGCATTGAAGCCCAAAAAGGAATAGCCAAACTTTTTGAGAAAAAAAAATTTGAAAGTTTAGAGGATGAAGCCAATGCTTATGCAAGTAAAAGGGAAATATTGTATAACCCGGGAGTGGCATTTATATACAATAATTTGGAGATTAACTTGGCTGCTCGAATACTAGAAGTTGCTTATAAGAAAGGATTTGAACAGCTGATGAATGAAAAGATAATTCGTCCATTGGGTATGAAATCCACATCTTTTAGTGCAGGGAATAATATTAGTCCTGCAAGTAGTTGTACTGCAAGCGCGGCAGATATATCCAACTTCTTAACCTTGTTTCTGAACAAAGGGATTTATAATGGCAAAAGAATTTTAAGTGAACAATCCATTAAAGCGATGGAAAGCTTGCAAATGGATGCTGGTTTGCAAAAAAATCTCCCAACTTCTTTAGCCGGATATACTTATGGTATGGGTGAATGGATTATGGACAAATATGGAGACGGAAATCCTTCTGTAATTGGTTGTATCAACATGTTTGGTTGCTATCCTATAATTGATAAATGCAGAGGTTATACTTTAGTAATAATTACCAAAGATTTAATGACAGAACAAAAGCAACAAGTATATAAAGATTTAAAAAATACCCTTGATGCCGTGTTACCCATAAAAGAATGTGCTTCTTCTAATACAGATAAATAGGTAACTGATAAAAGTCATTTTTAAATAGCAATTTAACTGATTAATATCACCAAGAATGGGAAGCTTTTGAAGCAATTTGCACCCGTTTTTAAGGAAGAGCATAATTATTAATCATATTAAAAAGTAAAAAAATGACTCAGGAGACTAAATTTCCATTTCAAGAATCTTCACCCGCTAAAAATGAATTAGAAAGTTGGGTAAACAGTATTGCCAATCTTACAAATCACATTGATGTAAAGTGGTGCGATGGCTCACAAGAAGAGTATGACGGACTTTGCCAAGCTTTGGTAGAAAAGGGCACATTTATTCCATTAAACCCAGAAAAAAGACCCAATAGTTTTGCTTGTTTTAGCTATCCTAGCGATGTGGCTCGTGTAGAAGACAGAACCTTTATTTGTAGTAGAAGAAAAGAAGATGCAGGCCCTACCAATAATTGGATGGCACCGGCAATTATGAAAGTAAAATTGAATGGTTTGTTGGAAGATTCCATGTCTGGAAGAACCCTTTATGTTATTCCATTTTGTATGGGGCCTCTCGGTTCTCCTTATGCAAGGTATGGTGTTCAATTAACCGATTCTGAATATGTAGTAGTGAATATGCGCATTATGACAAGAATGGGTGTGCAGGTATATCCCTATTTAAAAACGGATGAATTTGTAAAATGTATTCATAGTGTAGGAGCACCATTGGGTGTAAATCAAGCTGATGTTACATGGCCTAATAATACCTTCGAAAAATACATTTCTCATTTCCCAGAAGAAAGATTGATTATTTCTTACGGTAGCGGATATGGTGGAAACGCCTTAATGGGTAAAAAATGCTTCGCTTTAAGAATTGCTTCTGTATTAGGAAGAGAAGAAGGTTGGTTGGCAGAACACATGCTAATAATGGGTGTAGAATCTCCTACAAAAGAAAAAACTTATGTAGCTGCTGCTTTTCCTAGTGCTTGTGGCAAGACCAATTTTGCTATGATGATTCCTACCAAAGGATTAAATGACTGGAAAATAACTACTGTAGGCGATGATATTGCTTGGATTCATAAAGGGCAAGATGGTAGATTATATGCCATTAACCCTGAAGCAGGATATTTTGGTGTAGCACCTGGCACCAATGAAGCTACCAATCCCAATGCAATGGAAAGCGTTAAAGCAAATACCATTTTTACCAATGTTGCCATTACAAAAGACAAAGATGTTTGGTGGGAAGGCTTAACTCCAGAAGCTCCAGAAGGATTAACCAATTGGCTAGGCAAACCGCATAATCCTTTGGATGGCAAACCTGCTGCACATGCCAATTCTCGATTTACAGCACCTGCTGGACAAAACCCTGCGTTAGATGCAGAATGGAACAATCCCGATGGCGTTCCAGTAGAGGCATTTGTATTTGGTGGAAGAAGAAATAGCACTGTTCCATTAGTATATCAATCTTTCAATTGGAATTTTGGTGTGTATGCTGCTGCAACTTTGGGTAGTGAAACCACTGCTGCTGCCGTTGGCGAAATTGGTAAGGTTCGTAGAGATCCTTTTGCTATGCTACCATTTATGGGCTACAATATGGGAGACTATGTAAACCATTGGTTGCAATTCGGTAGAGATTTAGCCAATCCACCAAGAATATTTAGCGTTAATTGGTTTAGAAAAGATGAAAATGGCAAATTCGTTTGGCCAGGATATGGTGAAAATATGCGCGTATTAAAATGGATTGTTCAAAGAGTGCATGGTGGTTCAAGTGCAGTGGAATGTCCTATTGGGTGGATGCCTCGTTATGAAGATTTAGATTGGACAGGCATCGAATCATTCTCTAAAGAAGATTTTGCTAAAATAATGACCATTGATAGAGAACCTTGGAAGCAAGAATTGTTGTCTCACGAAGAGTTGTTTTCAAAATTGTATGACAAACTGCCAAAAGAATTTTATTTCATGAGAGAATTATTATTGTCTGCATTGTGGCGTTCTCCAGAACATTGGAGTTTGGCTCCGGAGCATGAGTAAATTGATGATGTTTTGGAAGGAAGGCTTCGCTCAATGCGAAGCCTTCCTTTTATAAAAAGGCTTAATGCTACTTTGACTAATTTGATAGCATGGATTAGGGTTCATCAACCAATGCCTTAAATATTAACTCCATGCTTAAGCATGGGGATAAAAAATAAAAAGCGGTTGTGGCTTTAGCCATGATTCAGTGTTCTATGAACAATTTGATATTAGCAAATTGCATTTTGGGAGTTGAATATGTCAAAATAGAATTAGTAACTATCCAACTTAAATGCAATGTGCTTATTTAATTAATAGCTATTTATGACCGAACCTGGCATACAATCTAATGAGTTTTCAATTCAACATTTGGCTTCAGTTGTAATGCAAGCATCTGAAATGCTTTTAAGAGCTGGAGCAAATACAAATAGAATTAGAAACACAATAGATAGAATTGCAAACAGTTATGGTTATTCAGTTGATTTTATGCTTGCTGATAAAATATTTGCCATCACACTTGCAGATAGTGATAATAAGTTTGTATTTAGCAGTACAAGAAAAACGCCGCCAACCCACATCAATTTTAGCTTAATATCTTATTTAAGCATATTCAGTTGGGCAATAGAGACCAACAACTGGAGTTTAATACAACTAGAAGAAGAGCTAGATAAAATAGTTCAAGAGAAGCCTTATCCTAAATGTATTGTTACCATAATGGTTGCATTTGCAGGAGCTAGTTTTTGTGCTTTGGTAGATGGTAGTATGTTAGATATACTCTTTTGTTTTTTTGCTTCAGCAGTTGGTTATTTAGTAAAAAGAAAAGCAATAAAATTGAATTTCAATAGCCACTTAGCAGTATTTTTTGCTTCATTAGTAGCTTCATTAATTGCAGGCTTTGCTGCTAAAATAGAGTTGTCAGATGTAGAAAAACATGCTTTTGTTACATCGGTATTATTCTTAATTCCAGGTGTTTCATTAATCAACTCATTTACAGAAATCATTGAAGGAAATATTCAAAATGGAATTAGTAGCGGCATTAATGGATTCCTTGTGTCGCTTTCAATTGCTTTAGGTGTACTTACTACTAAATTTATATATCAATTTTAAATTATGCAGTGGTGGCCAATTGTTTTTAAAAGTATTTGGGGAGGAATAGCTGCACTAGGCTTTGGTGTAATGTTTAACGTGCCCAAGCAAAGTTTTGCAAGCATCCTATTGTTGGGTGGCGTGGGCATATTTATTAAAATAGCTTTATTATCAATAGGCAGTTCCATTGTATTTGCATCATTTTTAGGAGCAATTACCATAGGTGTTTTAAGTATTCCGGCAGCACATATCAAACATTGTCCACCAATTATTTTCTATATCCCAGCTATTATTCCAATGATTCCGGGCATACTTGCTTATAGAATGATGCTGGGTTTTATTTATTTATCGGAAAATACACCCTCTGCTAACTATCAAAAGCTATTGGTAGAAACAGTGAATAGTGGTTTAAAAGTCTTGTTTACACTAATAAGTTTATCAGTTGGGGTAATTCTTCCAATGATAATAATGAGAAAAGGCTCTGTTAAACAATTGAGGCTTAGATTGGATTTTTATAAAGCATTTTAATTAAAAATTGCTAAGAAGTGTTTTAGTTTATAATAAAATTTCTTTTATTTTAAATGGGGTAAATAGTCAAGTTAAATTAAATTCGCTTCATACCTTCAACCTACAACTAGACACCTATAACTTACAACTTAACATTTAAAACCTACTTAGGAAATACATTTGCCCAAAATATTAGTCATTTATATGAGTCTAAATACAGTAATTTTTGATATTGATGGATTATTGATAGATAGTGAACCTCTTTGGAATGAAGCCGCAAAGGAGGTTTTTAAAGACTTCAAAATCACACTTTCTGAAAAACAATACGTAAGTACAACAGGCTTAAGAACAATAGAATTTGTAGAATATTGGTTTGATTATTTTAAAATAGAGCAAGGTTTTGCTTCAGAAGCTGAAAGATTAATTATTCAAAGTGTGCTTAAGAAAATAGAAAACAAAGCTGCAATTATGCCTGGTGTGCACCACATAATTAATTTCTTTTATGAAAAAGAATTTAAAATCGGTCTTGCTACATCCTCCCCTCAAGAATTGATAGATTTAGTTATAAAATTAACAGGAATAGGAAATTATGTTCAAGCTACTGCCTCAGCCCAAGAGTTGCCTTATGGAAAACCACATCCTCAAGTATATTTAGATTGTGCTGCCAAACTTTCTTCCGTGCCTACATCTTGCTTATGTTTCGAAGATTCTTTCAATGGGATGCTAGCAGCCAAATCTGCAAGAATGAAATGTGTAGTAGTACTTAGTCATTCCCAAATGAAGGAAGAGCGATGGGCAGCGGCAGATTTAAAACTTTCTTCACTTCAAAACTTTGGAGAACTACATTTTGGGCTACTTTCAGAATAGCTTTTTATATTTAACAGTTTTTAAGATAGTTTTAATACTACAAAATTTGAAAGTAAAGTGTATCAACTTACATTCGCTCCCTTTTTATGCCTCCCCCCTTAAAATAATTCATGAATTTACAAATTACTAGACCGCTTGCTTTTATAGACCTCGAGACTACCGGCATTAATATTACCAACGATAGAATTATCGAAATTGGTATTGTGAAGATTATGCCCGATGGAACTAAATTAGTAAAACGAAAACTAATAAATCCTACTATACCTATTCCACAAGGTGCTACCGAAATTCACGGCATATCTGATGAAATGGTAAAAGATGCTCCAACATTTAAAGTAGCTGGCAATGAAATAATGCAGTTTATCGATGGGTGCGATTTAGGAGGATACAATAGCAATCGTTTTGATATGCCTTTACTCATTGAAGAATTTTCAAGAGTAGGTATAGATTTCAAAATCGATGATAAAAAAATGCTCGATGTCCAAAAAGTGTTTCATTTAATGGAGCAAAGAACATTGAGCGCTGCTTATAAGTTTTATTGTAATAAAACCTTAGAGGGCGCACATAGTGCAGAAGTTGATGCAACAGCTACTTGGGAAATTTTAGAAGCACAAATTGAAAGATATCCTAGTATAGGAAACACCTTAGAAAGTATTGTAAAGTTTACTGGTGAAGACGATATAGTAGATTTTGCTCGTCGATTTGTAAAAGATGCAAAAGGAATAGAAATATTCAATTTTGGTAAACACAAAGGAAAACCAGTAGTGCAAGTGATAAAAGAAGAGCCACAATACTATGATTGGATGATGAAGGGCGATTTTGCACTAAATACCAAACAGAAGTTCACAGAAATATTAAATAGAACATTATTAAAGAAATAGCAAATAATAAAAGCTATTGCAACTATTCTTTTGCAAAAAATGTCTTGCCAAATAACGTTGCCATTGATCATGTATAGATACCAGTCGCTTTGAAAAAGATTGTAATCATCCCAACATACAACGAGAAAGAAAACATTTCTCAAATTATTCACGCTGTTTTTGCTTTAAATGCCGGATTTCATGTTCTTATTATAGATGATGGTTCTCCTGATGGCACCGGCGATATTGTTAAAAACTTAATATCCTCCTTCCCCAATCAATTATTTATTGAAGAAAGAAAAGGAAAGCTAGGATTGGGCACTGCCTACATTCATGGCTTTAAATGGTCTTTAAAAAATGGTTATGACTATATTTTTGAAATGGATGCAGATTTTTCACATCCGCCAAAAGATTTAGAAAACTTATTTAAAGCTTGTATTGAGCAAAAAGCCGATGTGGCTGTAGGAAGTAGGTATGTAAAAGGTGGAAGAATAGAAAATTGGCCCTTTGATAGACATTTCTATTCTAAAGGTGGAGCCCTATTTACAAAACTAATTACTTGGATGCCTATTAACGACCCAACTGCAGGTTTTGTGTGCTACTCAAGAAAAGTATTAGAAACCATCAACCTCGATTCTATTAAATTTATTGGCTATGCATTTCAAATAGCAATGAAATTTGCTTGTTGGAAACTAGGATTTAAAATAGTTGAAGTACCTATAGTATTCATAGATAGAAAAGTAGGTGTTAGTAAAATGAGTACAGGCATTGTAAAAGAAGGTATTGTAGGTGTCATTTCCATCCAATTACAAAGCTTCAAAAAAGATTATCTCAGTAAAATATCCAACAAGCAATAAGTTTTGAAAACTATTGAGTAATGCTACTTTGACAAATTTGATTGTAAGCATCTCATTACAACAATAAATCCGCTAAATACTAACCCCATGCTTTAGCATGGAGATAAAAATAAGTAATGGAAAAGGCTTTAGCCATGAATTTCAATTTAATGCAAGCAATTTGCATTTTTTAAGATGAATTTATCAAAGTAGAAATAAATAATAATTGAAATCTTCATTACTCAAACTACACATTTCCGTTTTTCTATGGGGTTTTACAGGTGTTTTAGGGCGCCTTATTCTTTTAAATGAAGGTTTATTGGTTTGGTATAGACTTCTTTTCACAATAAGCACTTTAGGAATCATACTTTGGTATAAAAATCAACTTGATAAGCTATCCAAAGAAACCATTTTCAAACTATTCAAAATTGGATGCATTATAGCCCTTCATTGGGTTTTCTTTTACGGAAGTATTAAATATTCTAATGTATCTATTTCTCTTACATGTATTTCTGCCGGAGGGTTCTTTACAGCTTTTTTAGAACCAATCATGATGAAAAAGAAAATAGCCATTACAGAAGTGTTGCTAGGCCTTTTAGCAATTGCAGGCATATACCTTATTTTTCATTTTGAAACCAAGTTTCAATTAGGCATTTCTCTAGGAATTATTGCCTCCCTTCTAAGTGTAATATTTAGTATTTATAATAAGAAACTAGTTCACTCAGTTCCACCACTATCTGTTATTTTATTCGAACTTACCGGCGGATGGTTATTACTTTCAGCGTTAATGCCTTTCTATTTATACATCTTTCCTGCGAAAACAGTATTACCCTCTTTACAAGATGGCATTTGGTTGCTCATTTTAAGTTGGATCTGCACCATAGTAGCCATGTATTTATCACTAGAAGCTCTAAAGAAAATATCCGTTTTTACACAAAACCTAACATTAAATTTAGAACCTGTCTATGGGATAATCCTAGCCATGATTCTTTTTAAAGAAAACAAAGAGCTTTCACCCAGTTTTTATATTGGTCTTTCATTAATTATTGCTACTGTAATAATTCAAATCTTATTACCAAAAACCAAGAAGGTTCATTAATATTTTGCTTAGATAATACAATAGCCTTAGCTTCAAAGCAAAAAAGATTATTTCTTGATTAACATAATATATACTCCCCTTCAGGGGATGGGGGTGGGGCTCCCTTGCAGGTCGTGCTTTCCGTTACAAGTCCTCGCTCGTGCCTCGCTGTGGGCTTTCCACTGCAATCACTAGCCCAGTAATGCAGTCACCAAACCCAAATAGCAATTATCCAATTTTCTAAGCCTCTGATGAAACTGATTAAATGATTTACATTTCACCTCTTCATTTCTAGTAATTACCTAAGGTAATAGTACCCAATTGTCAATTTTTGTCACTAAACAAAATCCAAACTTCCAAATCCTTTTTCAAATAAATAAAATCGATCTAAGTGCTTCAGTTAAAATTGATTAAATGATTTACACTATGATAATAACATTAAAATCAAATCAATCAAACTAATCAAATCAGTCAATGGTTCAGACAATAAATCCTGCTAATCCTCCAAATCCTGATTCAAACAAAAGAATTACACCCCAAAAACCTGAACTGCTAGTACAAAATGCCGAACTGACACTGCAAACTATCGAACTGTCATACGGAAAACCTGAACTGTCAGTACAAAATGCCGAACTGACACTGCAAACTATCGAACTGTCATACGGAAAACCTGAACTGTCAGTACAAAATGCCGAACTGGCACTACAAACTATCGAACTGTCATGCGGAAAACCTGAACTGTCATACGGAAAACCTGAACTGTCATACGGAAAACCTGAACTGCTAGTACAAAATGCCGAACTGACACCCTTAAAACCTGAACTGTCACCTTTAAAACCAGAACTGTTACCTTGAAAACCTGAACTGCTACCTTTATTGTCCAAACTGTCATCCTAAATTACCAATCAGTATCACGCAAAGTCTGAATTACTATGCTAAAATGCTGAACTCTCATGCTGTAAGTCTGAACTGCTATGCGGAAAGTCAGAGCTGCAATACTAAAAGTCAGAACTGCTATGCTAAAGATTCGCAAACGCTTTCAATAGGTTGAAAATAGAAGAATAAATCTAAGAGATTAAAAGCTTCAAGCCCAAATGAAGTAGAAAGAAAAGTAATGTTAGCTTTAAGGCAGTATAAATAAGTGCTTCAACCCAGTTATTGAAAAATGAGCTATTCTAATAATCTTTTTATTATCCATACTTCCCCCAAATTATTTTTTAAACAACCTACTCCCAAGTGAAAGTTGGTGTGTGTAGTGTAGTAAGGTTCGACTAACGATTTGCTATAATGAATAATTCCAAAAAAAAATCGGATGATTCACTTGGCTACAACTACCTAAATAGTAGTGGTTATTGTATGAAAAGCCTTACTAAATTATACATTATGAATAAGATTGCTTTGAAAAAAAGAATTTTGCAAAAAGGGCTGTATCTATTTGCTTCTATTTTTTGCTTGTTGAGTACTGCTAATGCAGCAAACTGGTTTGCAGATCCTAGTGGCACTACGGTGGCGGTGCTTGCCGCTAATGGTGCAAATGCAGGCAACACAGGTTGGGGTTCTAGTGCAGCGGGCCCTTTTAACGTATCATCGCCCAATATTACTACTACGGACATTATTGTGGTGCAAAGTGGAAGCTATGTAAATGTGACTGCCACTTCATTAACACTTGCTGGTATTTACTTTAATGGCGGAACTTTCAATGTGAATTCTACGATGTCAACGATTAATGTATCGGGACATGTAAGTGGTTGTACGAATTTTACTACCTATACAGCAGTTTCTGGAACTGGATATTTTACATATTCTAGCACAAAGACTCGTATTGCCATGACAGGAGGTAGCAAAACCTTGTGGGTAAATTTTACCAATATTGGTTCAGGCGCCAGCGCTTTACAAACCAAATTAGGCACTGCCACTACCCCTGCCGATGATGGCTATTTCATGATTCAGGGCAATACCACACTAGGCGGCAATACCAATACCATCGGAAGGGTAGTGGTAGGAAATTCTGCAACTGCAGCTACGCTTACTTTAGGTGGTAATACGTTAACATGTGACTATATTACTTATGGTTCTACATCAAATCAATTTATTACAGGAAGTACGGGAAGTGCAATTAATATAACAACTACCTCTACTGCTAATGCAAGTACACTCTATGTGACACAAACAAGTGCAGCAACACAAACAGTATCTATCACGTTAAATAATGCTTCTGGATTAACAGTCAAAACACCTATTGTAATTCCTACACTTACGCTGCAATCAGGAAATTTTACGACAGAAGCAAATACTGCCACAGTAACTACTTTAAACGCAGCTAATGCCAATGCAAATAACACCGTTACACTAGGAGGCAGCTCCACCTTGGGTACGCTAAACTTAAATTCAGGCGCACTAACACTAGGAGCTTCTATCACTGTTGCTACTGCTCTTAATCTTACTGCAGGAAAGATTACTCTTGGGGCAAATAATTTGACTTTGTCAACTGCCTTATCAACTGGTGGTTCTACAGCTTACATTGTTACCAATAGTACGGGTAATTTAATTTTGCCTATCACGGCTAGTACAACGGCATTATTACCAATTGGGATTAGTACAAGTTCTTATAATCCAATCACATTAGCTTCTCCATCTGCATCTGCTACTATTACAGCAGGAGTAAGTACCCGTTCTTTGGGTGTGGCTACAGCAACTGATGTAGTAAATTTGCAATGGACTGTAAAGTCGAGTGCAGCTGTTACATCAAATGTTACTTATCAATTTAATGCAGCAGATTTTACAGCATGGAATGGTTCAACTGGTTTTAATACAGCTGTTGCACCTCAATTAGGATCAAACTATTCTTCTGTTTATTCTCTTTCAACCTTGGGTGCAGTTTCTACAACAAGTGGTGTCTCAACTACTACAGCAAGTAGCTTAACGATACCTCTTGATAATACCAATGCCACTACTTATTTAATAGGAAATTCAGGAGCAATTGCTTCTGCATCTACCATTTCTGGTATTACCTTGAGTGGTTCTTCGCCTTATTGTGCTAATTCAACAGTTACAGTTAATTTCAGCATTAGTGGCAGTTATTCTAGCAACACATTTACGGCTGAGTTATCGAATGCGAGTGGTTCTTTTGCTAGTCCAACTTCTATTGGTACAGTCGTTTCCAATTCAGCAACTGCTATTACTGCTACCATTCCAAGTGGAACAGCATCAGGAACTGGCTATAGAATCAGAGTAAAATCAAGCAACCCAGGTGTTACATCCGCAGATAATGGTACTAATATCGCTATCAATGCAGTTGGATACTGGATTGGAGCAGACCAAGCAAGTGCCAACACAGCAAGCAACTGGTGTGGTAATGCGGTACCGACTAGTGCAACTGCAGTAGTTATTAGCAACACCACTCCAAAATTGACAGCTGCTTTAACAGTAGGTGCAATGACTTTAAATACCGGTATCAACTTGAATGGATTCTTATTAACTGTTTCCAGTGCCGCTACAGGTTCTGGATTGATTACAGGTTCTGCTACCTCTAGCTTAACTTATCAAAGTGGAACATTGTCATTCGACGTTACCAATCCGGGTACTACCAATGCGCTATCTAGTCTTACAACCACTTCTTCTACAGGCATTACGCTTAACTCATCGGTAGTAGTAGGTAGCTTAGTTGCTGCTGGAAATATTACCATGGCAAATGGCATTACGTTTAAACTAACAGGAACAACCTACACAAGATCTGCAGGAGTATTTCAAGCTGCAAGTAATGGCGGCGCAACGGTGGAATTAGCCAATACCACTGGTACATTAACCATTCCTTCAGGTGCATTTTCTGGAACAAATGGCAATTATATCAACCTAAACCTAAGTAATGCAGGCACAGGAATTGTGTCCACAGGCGGCAATACCACTTGCCAAAACCTAACATTTAATTCAGGGATATTAAGTACCACAACAGGTACGATGACGGTAAACAATACCCTTTCAGGTACGGGTACTTTTAATTCACCTAGCACCAATAATATCATACTAGCTAATGGGGCAACCATTTCCAATGCCACTATTGCTACTGGTTCTGGTACTCCTGTAATCAGTCAAACTGGTTCTACAACTGGAATTGTTTTGAATATGGTGGGAAGCAATAGTGTACCACCCATCACTTTATCGGGAAGTAATGCAACAGCTTCTGCACAAACGATGGTTTTTGCAGCTAATGCTAGCTTAACAAGTTCTATATCTGGTTTGAGTGCTGCTAGAACAATCACAGGTGTGTCAACAGCTTCATTATTCTTAAATGCAGCTACCACTTTATTCTTTACTACAGGTTCTTCCACTTTAAATACATTAACTATTGGTGCAGCTTCAACGCTTTCTAGTGCTTTGACGGTAAGCAATTTGATCCTTACAAGTGGATTATTTACCAATGCAAGTAACTTAACCTTGGCAAATGGTGCTACCGTAACAATGACCAATGGTTCACTCAGCGCAGCGCCAACATTTGGTTCATCAGTGAATTTGGTGTATAATGGAACAACTTCAACAACTGGTGGTGAATTACCAACAAGTAGTTCTGTGCTTAACAATTTAACGGTTAATATTCCAACGGGCTTTACCCTTAGCTCTGCTGCAACGGTAAACGGAACGTTTACTTTATTGGCAGGAAAAGTTAATTTGAATAGCAAAGCGTTTACAGTTGCTGCCTTAGCAAATGGTGCTACTGGCAGTTTCAGCAGTGCTAACTATATAGATGCAAGTTCTTCAAGTAGCAGCTTTACGCTGAAATCAGTGTCAAGTTCTTCTACAATATTCCCAATAGGCACATCCTCATCTTATACTCCTATTACTTTGGCTAGCACTACCAACACTCCAGACATTACAGTAACTGCTGCTGCATTATCATTAAGTGTATCAAATAGTGCGGGTGCTGTTAATTTACAATGGACAATTAAGTCCTCGGTAGCTGCTAAAGCCACAACGACTTTCCAATTTAATACAGCTAATTATGCTGGCAATAGTTTCGATCCTGCTACTCCGGTTGAATTAGGTGCATACATCGCTTCGTTTACCACTACTAATTTTAGTAGTGCTACTGGTAGCAATCCTTATACACTTTCAGTAAGTGATTATGATTTGAATACCACCAAAACAACCTATGCTATTGGAAATACAGGATCAATCCTTACACCTTCCACTATTACCAATGTAGCACTTACAGGAACTGGTACTTATTGTGCCAATACCAGTGTAACGGTTTCATACAGCATTACAGGAACTTATAATGTAGGCAATGTGTTTTCTGTTTACCTATCTGATAGCACTGGAGATTTCACCAATCAAATTTGTATTGGTACGGTTTCGGCTACAACTGCAACTGATATTTTAGCAACATTCCCATCAAATACACCAACAGGGGGGGGGTATAGAATTAGAGTAGTTTCACGTAACCCTGGTGCCAACTCCTTAGATAATGGCACAGACTTAACCATCAACGGCGCAGGATATTGGATAGGTGCCGACCAAGCAGACGCTAATGTGGGTAGCAACTGGTGTACAGGTGTGGTTCCTACTAGTGGAACAGCGATTGTAGTAAGCACAACCACTCCAAGATTGAGTGCCAACTTAACCGTTGCGAGTGCTACCATTAATTCAGGCATCAACTTGAATGGTAACATATTCACTGTTTCTGGTTCATTAGCTGGTGCAGGAAATATTACTGGTTCTTCTAGTTCTTCATTAAGTGTAGGAAGTGGTACAGTAAATATGGATGTTGCTGCTGCTGGTACTACCAACGTTCTAGCCAGCTTCACCAATACAAGCGCAGTTACATTGAGCCAATCACTCAATACGGCAGCACTAACTATGGGTGGCAACATCACCTTAGGTAGTAGCACCACATTGAAACTAACTGGTACTAGCTTTACTAGAACTGCAGGTGCTATTCAAACTTCATCAAACGGAAACGCTACTTTAGAATTAGCCAATGCAACTGGTACTGTTACTATTCCAGCAAGTTCTATCACAAGCATTTCGGGCAATTATATTAATCTTAAATTAAGCAATAGCAGTGTAGGTATTGTAGCAACTACAGCAGCGATAACAGTTCAGAACTTGGCATTCAATTCAGGTATATTAACCACTGGTGCTACGGCGAGTACTACTATGACAGTTAATGGTCAATTGAGCGGTACAGGAACATTCAACATGGGTTCTACTACTTCAAGAATTGCTATGAATGATGGAAGTACCATTGCAGGTGCTACGCTTGCAACAGGAACTGGTACACCACAGATTATTCAAAATGGAGCGGTATTAAATTTCTCTGGTACAAATGCTGTTGTTACGATTAATCATGCTGGTACTCCAACTAATCAAACAATGGTTTTAGCGGCATCTTCAAGTTTAAGTACGGCAAGTACTGGATTAAGTACTACCAAAACCATTTCTGGAAATGCTACTGCTTCATTGGCTATAAGTTCAGGTAATCTTTATTTTACTTCTGGATTAAGCACACTGAACAATCTAACTATAAATGGTAATACCAACATTGGTACAGCTGGAAATGTAACTGCGGTAACTGTAAATGGAACTATGTCTACACCAACAGCTAGTAGCTCAAATATAAATATCAATGCTGGCTCTACCGTAACACTAGCAAGTGGTGCAACCATTTCTATGAGAGGTGGTGGTATTGTAAATTCAGGCACATTAAGTACCTCTTCATACAATGTAACTTATGCAGGATCTACAGCACAAACCACTACCACTACTGAGTTGCCAAGTGCATTGAATGGAACATTAACCATTGCTAATTCTGCTGGTGTAACCTTAGCAAATAGCACAAGCGTAAGTGGATTAACCCTTTCTTCAGGCAAGCTAACCCCTGCTGCAGGAGTAACGCTCACATTGCCTGCTACTATTTCAGTAACAAGTGGTTCAATAGATGCAAGTACTAATGCTACTTCAGTAATTGCTATTTCAAACTCAACAACTACTATTCCTGCTTCCACATTTAATCCTGCTACTATCAGTAATTTGAGTGTTACCAATGCGGCTGTAACCCTCAACCAAAATGTGTCAGTAACTTCTGCTTTAACGCTAAACAGTACCAATACTTCAGATTATGTATTTACTAATGGTACAAAGTTGACTTTGGCTACAGGTAGTACATACAACTATAATCAAACTAGTACAGGTACTTTGACTTTAAGCTCAATCCCTACTTATGCTGGAACAGCCAACTTTAATTATACGGGTTCTACGGCTATTGCAATTGGAAATGAAGCTCCTACATCAAGTGCTGTTATTAATAACTTATCTATAAATAATGCTGCTGGTGTAACCCTAAACCAATTTAACAATACTGTGGTTAATGGCACGCTAACACTTACAAGTGGAAGCATTACGCTCGATAATAGCAACCTTGTATTGGCAGGTACTAATGCAGTTGCAGGTTCTCCTTCCTCATCAAAATATATTAAAACAACAGGTACTGGGGTATTAACAATAAATGGTGTGGCCAGTAGCTCCATAGTTTTCCCTATTGGAACTGCTACTTCTTATTCCCCATTGAGTATGGCGAATTCATCTGGAGCAACTACCAATCTGAGTGCCTCTGTTGGAACAACATTTACCAGTGCACCAGTTGATGCTACCAAAGTGGTGAATCTTCAATGGAACGTTTTGAGTAATACTGCCACTTCTGCTAACATTACATTCCAATTCAATAATGCTGACAAGGCAAGTGGATATGCAACTGGTACAAATGAATTAGGCGTATTTACAAACAATCCAAATTATACCACTTATTCAATTACTACTACTGGCAGCAATCCATTCACAACAATTAAAAATGGTCTTTCTATTCCAACATCAGGTAACAACCTCTATGTAATTGGAAATACAGGAGCTGTAGAATTACCATTAACAACTTGGACAGGTGCGGTAAGTAATGTATGGACTTTGGCATCTAATTGGGATAATGGCTTGCCTTCTTCAACTATTGATGCAGTTATTCCTGTTACAATAAAATCACCAGTTATTAATGCAGCTACTACATTAAGTAGATTAACCATTAATGCTTCTGCAAGCTTAACTAATAATAGTACATTATCAGTTTTAAAAGATTTCACCAATAATGGTACTATTTCTGGTGGAACTGTAACTCTTTCAGGTACAACTACACAAACCATATCTGGAACTGGTACTGTAAATAACATCACTATTAATAATGCTGCTGGTGCAACTGTTACAAGTG